>WLWD01000067.1_pt1 | contig 123109 bp, 79 predicted proteins | sample 6712731 | NCBI WGS metagenome assembly WLWD01 (sample SAMN12718690, study PRJNA576275) | sponge metagenome | isolation source: marine sponge | host: Mycale hentscheli | place: New Zealand: South Island, Marlborough, Capsize Point | collected 2014-11-01
ATATTTCTTTGACTAGGTATAAACATACTTGATTATTATAGTTCAATGTTTTTTTTAATAGCAACCTAAATGTTTGATTAATAAAAACATTTAGGTATGAACAAACTCAAAACCTAATAATCAAGTATGAATATGATGGGATGGAAGTCAACGGCTTCTATATCGATATCTGAACACAGCTGATGTCTTTTATAGTAGGCCTTCGCTATGTATATAGAAATTTGTAAGTAAGTAGCTGCAGCCAACAACTCCACATTAGTTCTCAAGATGTCTGGGCGAAGCATTTATTTGAAGTGAGAATTCATATCAGGTGGATTTATTGAAGTTAAATGGGGAACAAAAACAATAGCGGCTGCATTAATGCAGCCACGGAAGTCGATCACTTTAAAGAATCATAAAAAATACAATATTAAAGCTATATGTGACATACGGTAATCAAAAGACGTCTAAAAGACTGCTCATTCTGACAATGGCTAAAACTTTCTTTTGCTATGTAACCTTTACCAATTTTTTGTACCATTCGATCAGGAGTTTACGGCTTCTTGTTTTACAACCTTTGAGGCTATTAAAAGCTTCTGGCGAATTTAGCCATGTAGAGAAGAAGAAAGTAAGGACAGATAGTTAGCTGTACCTGTGCAGCCGTTTTCCTTAGGGTTAGAAGTATAGAAAGTAATGATGGAGCCTCAGGGAAGCCAGTATAATCAAGCAGTACTAAGTCCAGTAGCAATAGATCTACCTAATACAGGTATTAGTAGGAAGGGGTGATGAATCTGTAATGATAGAAAGAGTGCTAGGAGTGTGAGAGCAGCAAGCAAGAGAAGGTTTGATTCAGTTTATTTGAATGTTAGAAGTGAATGTCATACTATTCTGTGTTGAAACAAAGTTGGGTTTTTTCTATAGCCTTACTTTATACATTAAAATAGGATGGGAAGAGAAATGTATTTTATTTATCACTTTTAAAAAGTCACTGATGAAGGCTACATGGAGCCGAAACATTTGAACTATTATTACAGATACTACAGAAATTAAAAATAAATATATTTTAGTATGAAGCTGTATATTTTTATGTAGTAATAATGAATCTTTATGTAATACTTAATTAAGTTATTTTACCATCACTTCATCCTTGGTCGTAACTTGTGATACCGAAATTTTTAATCAGTGAATGAGTATTGATCAAAACTGAATCCTGTCATTCATTATAGTAGTGCATGCCTGTGTGTGCAACTAGTTTCCTGTGTAGGAATGTTTCTTCTATAATATATAGAGCTGACGTTTCTTCCCTGTCACTAACCTCTAAAATTAATGTTGTGGTTTTTTACCACACTTTCTTGACCGTTCTATTTCTGCATTATACTACAGTATATGTTCATGCATGCCTCTACCTCTTGTTGTGTTACAACTGACTCCAATCTAGAGATCCAGAACCGCCGTGTTAGTGAATATTTTTAAGAGACTATACCTCTTAGCTAGAGTTTGATAAACTGTTTCTAACAATTTCTTGGTAGGATCAGCTTGCAGAGTACAAGTTGAATTTCATGATTGCATTTATTCACTTCAGTGTGTTTTGTTTTTCTATTGCTTTTCCTTGTAGTGGGATGGAGTGGGTGAAGCTGCTTTCGATGTCTCTGACTTAGACTAGCTGTGAATGATGGCTCAAGAAGTGTCAACATTTGATCATAGAGTTACCTAACATTGCTGAAGTGATGGCAAGGTGAGTGTTCTCAGAGTGTGTTTGTAATAAGGAAGTATTGATTCCAATAGGTCTACATTGCTAGAAGGTATCACCAACACTCGGAGCAATTAGTGGCTCTGGCTAGCTTGTTGTGGTCACCTAGGACAAAAGTGTGTGTGTTTGTGTCTATAAATATACATGTAAATAATATGTACGTCAAGTAATGTTATCAGATGTCACTGTATATGAGACCAGTACTATCGCAAGATGTTGATAATCGTAGTGATCTGAATGCTAGTCCATACTCTGGCAAGTTTCTGAAGGCTGATCTTATGCAATATAACCTGTGATTTCCCCCTAAGTGAATTTCTGCCTCCCAAAAATTGCCGATTTAATTCCTGGGGAACACTATTGCAATAACAAGGAGTGACTAATGCAGTAACATTAACACATGATCCTGTGACTGTTCTGTTGGAAGATGTCTATTATTTCAGCTAACTTTATTTTGTGTAATCTATGACCTTCAGTGGCATTGGCATCAGCTGTGTCTAGTTCAGTTCTAGTTAAGAGGTTATACCTCCATGTATTCTACATACACAAGGAGTCTATATGTAGGATAATAAGTTCTGTTCTGTTAGTCAGTTTTGTCAATTAGTTGTTATGAGTTTCATATCACTAAATTACCAGCTGTAGCTGTACCAAGTAGAATGCTTGGTTTCCCTCAGTTGGAACATCTCTAAAAATATTCCAGTCTGCGGAACGTTTTAGTTCTTTTAGAACCTTTTAGAGGAGCCCTGCAATGGCAGTCAAGTGTGGGCACATCTGAACAATTTTTCAAATTTTATCCATCTGTGTCTCTGGCTTGTAGTTTATAAGCACATTATTTATTCCTGACAGGCTTTAGGATCTATTTTGATCATGTCATATTTAATCTCGCTTTACTGGACCCTTACCTATAGATGACATAATAAGGTGGTATATCCTGTGACGTAAGACTGCTCTAACTTTTTGTGTGTGTTGTATTTCTATATGGCTGACTGAGTTGAATAATTCATGTGCCATGAAATATCTTAGTGGTTATTCAGTCATTCTCGGCTGAAATAATTATTGGCTGTTAGAACGAGAAAATTTGCTATTATCTTAGTGGTTTTACCCACACTAATTAAGCCCACCATCACATCACCCGAGCCCAGGTAAAGGTCGGCAGAGGACCTGCAAATACTGCGACCATTTGGCTAAGCGATCACGTGTGGGGTGTCACATGTTGAGCAATGGCATCCGGGCATTAGTCCTGATAGCCACTGTTCTCAGTGCTTGTAGCCTAAGCCTAGTAGCTACCTGTTACTTCCTTGCCAGAATGGCTGGTTCACCCGGCACTATTAGCTCTCTAATGATGGCTGCTCATCAGTGGTGGTATTATTTAAATAGTAAGGGGCTGGAGATATACACTACTGTACTCTATGTAATTAGCTTTCTGTAGGTCAGGTTGGATTAATAGGATCTAAATCATCAATCAAATGGCCTTCATTGATGCAATCAGCTGAAAATAGGAGTTCTATGGCTTGATAATACATGGGCATGCTGCCGGTCCATTTGCCTTGCTTAACTAGTACAGTTATGTTATGAGTTGGACTCTAGCTGTTACTCTACCCAACAGTTGCAATAGTTACTAACGTGCAATGGACAATGATGATCATAAAATTTTGCATGAAGGTTCGAATAAGAAGAGTGGGAGCCGGCAATGCACCCCACACCTGTAACGAAGGCTTACGCCTGATCATAACGAGGGTTGGCAGCATGATTTCGTGATTTAGAGATATGTGCAGTATTTAGTAATGGCCGTATTGCCAAGATTGGCTCTGTCAAAGTGATCAGTATTCTCGAAAGCTTGGAAACTCCTGAATCAGTCAGGTTGCATGCTGTAATTGATATTTGACATGAGAGTGTTACATGAGAAGGGAGGCGGAGCAAATAGGGATTACATAATGAGAGAGATTAGAGAATGAACTGTAGTGCTGGATGTGTCTTGGGACTCATAAGCCACACTACACTATTGCCAGTGTGGCATTATAGAGAGCATGGATAGGCAGTTCTAGTACATATAGTTAGATTTCCGCCAAATAAAAGTGTGATGGTCTGTCCGGGGCCCCTTTGAAAGTGTCTATGCAGGGCACGCTGCCCTTCACTCTATTTATTCTTACACTATCACAGTCGCTGCCTGTCTATTCGCACACGATCAGGCTCTTTGCCTATCTATTCTCTCACTCTCGCTGCATGTCTATTTTCACACGATCAGGCTCTCTGCCTGTCTATTCTCACACGATCAGGCTCTCTGCCTGTCTATTCTCTCACTCTCGTTGCCTGTCTATTCTCACATGATCAGGCTCTCTGCCTGTCTATTCTCTCACTCTCGCTGCATGTCTATTTTCTTACTCTCAGGATCACTGCCTATGTATTCTGCACTATCAGGCTCACGGCCGTCTATTCTCTCACTGTTAGGCTTGCCGCCTGTCTAGTCTTACACTATCAGGCTCATATTCTCTCACTATCAGGTTTACTGCATGTCTACTCTCACTCGCAGGCTTGCTGTCATCTATTCTCTCACTCTCACTCAGGCTCGCTGCCTGTCTATTCTCACACTATCGGGATTCTGCATGTCTATTCTCACTCTCACTCAGGCTCGCTGCCTGTCTATTCTCTCACTCAGGCTTGCTGCCTATCTATTCTCATACCAGCAGACTCACCGCCTACCTATTCTCACACTATCAGACTCACTGCATCTGTGCACTCTCAGACTCACTGCCATCCAATCTTGCACTATCAGACTTGCCTACGTAATCTTGCACTGACGCCCAGGGCCTATCTATTCTTGCATACACTATCAGGCTTGCTGCCTATGTATTCTCAGGCTCACTGCCTATGTAGTCTCAGGCTCACTGCCTATGTAGTCTCAGGTTCACTGCCTATGTATTCTCAGGCTCACTGCCTATGTAGTCTCAGGTTCACTGCCTATCTATTCTCAGGCTCACTGCCTATGTATTCTCAGGCTCACCGCCTATGTATTCTCAGGTTCACTGCCTATCTATTCTCAGGCTCACTGCCTATGTATTCTCAGGCTCACTGCCTATGTAGTCTCAGGTTCACTGCCTATGTATTCTCAGGCTCACTGCCTATGTATTCTCAGGCTCACTGCCTATCTATTCTCAGGCTCACTGCCTATGTATTCTCAGGCTCACCGCCTATCTATTCTCAGGCTCACTGCCTATCTATTCTCAGGCTCACTGCCTATGTATTCTCAGGCTCACTGCCTATCTATTCTCAGGCTCACTGCCTATGTATTCTCAGGCTCACTGCCTATGTATTCTCAGGTTCACTGCCTATGTATTCTCAGGCTCACTGCCTATGTATTCTCAGGCTCACTGCCTATGTATTCTCAGGTTCACTGCCTATGTATTCTCAGGCTCACTGCCTATGTAGTCTCAGGCTCACTGCCTATGTATTCTCAGGTTCACTGCCTATGTATTCTCAGGCTCACTGCCTATGTATTCTCAGGCTCACTGCCTATGTAGTCTCAGGCTCACTGCCTATGTAGTCTCAGGCTCACTGCCTATGTAGTCTCAGGTTCACTGCCTATGTATTCTCAGGCTCACTGCCTATGTAGTCTCAGGCTCACTGCCTATGTAGTCTCAGGTTCACTGCCTATGTATTCTCAGGCTCACTGCCTATGTATTCTTAGGTTCACTGCCTATGTATTCTCAGGCTCACTGCCTATGTAGTCTCAGGCTCACTGCCTATGTAGTCTCAGGCTCACTGCCTATCTATTCTCAGGCTCACTGCCTATGTAGTCTCAGGTTCACTGCCTATGTATTCTCAGGCTCACTGCCTATGTAGTCTCAGGCTCACTGCCTATGTAGTCTCAGGTTCACTGCCTATGTATTCGCAGGCTCACTGCCTATGTAGTCTCAGGCTCACTGCCTATGTAGTCTCAGGCTCACTGCCTATGTAGTCTCAGGTTCACTGCCTATCTATTCTCAGGCTCACTGCCTGTGTTAACAATGTTACTGCAAACATGTCTTGTATCTATATCAGAAAGGCCAATCTTCCTGTAGCATATTGCCCATTTTTGTGAAATAACATGTAATGTACATGTATTACATTGAGCGACCAATAGTTTAGTTACATGTATTACAAGTGCAACATATGTAGTATTCTTCAAAATACTTATGTAAAGATGGTTCTGATGTTTTGTACTGCTTAGAAAAGTTTAGTAGAATTTTTTACAATCTATCTTTATTTTGCTCTCTGTTAAATTCTCAGGATTAAGCAGAACTATCTCGAACTGCAAGAAATTATTTGCTCACATGATTACGACGTGACGATAGGGGGACCTTTTCCACAACAGTTAGTACCCTATGTGAAGCCAACAGCTTCATGTTTTCTTAAACTTTCATGTTTTCTCTGACTGCCAGAACAACTATAACATTTACATTTTATTTCATCATTAGTATTCACGCATGCTTATTTGTTCTTATTTTCGTGTACCGTTGATCGTCGTGATGTTTCGTTTTTTTGTTTATATTTATCACCTAGAACACTGTCATTGACTGTTCTTACTGGAACTCTGACGCTACCATACCCGCTAGTGGGTCTTCACTGCACTAGTTACTCTGTTTCTGCTTGGTGTAGTGCGTGTCAGTAGACTACGCTGGGATTAAGTCCTCAACTTGCTGGATAGTCCCTCTTGTACGTGCACACTGAGGGCTAATAATAATAGTAACAAATTGTAAAGATTTCGTGTGTTAATATTAACTTATGTTCTTCGTATTCATCAATCACCAGCGTTATTCATTTAAAATCATATATAAATTTTAGTTATTTTGAATGTAAATTCAATACAGACTACTGTGTGTAAGTATTGCTGATACGTTTGTAGTTGGGATTTAGTTTGTATTGCAAGTAGGCATTGATCTTTGTATATCAGATAGGATTGCAATCTTCACTTTGAATCTCTCTAGTGAGAATGTTCGCGGATTCTTCATCATCAGTGATGTGTTCCACCTCAGTTTATTTCTCTTATTATAACAATCTTGTTTCAATACTCTATACTTGTATTATATATGCCACTTAATTGTTTTATTTACCCCGCCCTTATAATTGTTATATATTTTTTGGTTAAAATGGCCCAGCTCCCCCCTCCCCTGTATGAAGCCCTGACCAAATACTGGCATATGTAGACACACTGACAAACTTCAGTTCCTTCCCCTACTCTAAACTTGGGTCTGAAGAAGCCTGTAGCAGAGAAAATAAATGCACTGCCAGTATCATAAATATTGGGAGTTTTTAAAACCAAACTTTGAGGGACTACGGGGGAGAGGGGGAGGGGGGTGGGTGGTTTATTTGAATAGATGAATCAGGTAAACACTTAATGCAAAACTATAGCAGAGACATTTGGAAAAGCTGAGCAGAGGATAAAGGGTAGGAGCAGGTGGTAGCATTACTAATTAAGATCTCCTTTTCCTCACTCAATTACGCAGATGCCCATTAATTGGGTTAACTGAAAAACAACAACAAACAAATAACTTCATCAAGTGATACTATTATGGATAAATTAATAGTGCTAGTAGAGACGTGTCAATTGGTGAGAAATAATCACGATAATTCAACCCTTTCACAAGCAATAGTGCCTCACAGAGCTCTCTTCTGAAATTGTGCTTAAGTGTAAATCTCTACTCATACAAATCACTCACTCACAAGAAAGGGAAACTCAGCTTGGGGAGAGGTGTGTCCCCCTTTCGGTATCAATGCAGAAATCATTAGTGACCTTAATAATTGGTGCACTTTGTTTTCAAGAGGCTTTATCTTTCATTTGAGTGGCGTGGGAAGGGGGGGGGGCATAATATTTTTACACAACTTTAAAATGTGATTTCTCGCATGAACACCTGCAAACCACAAAAAAAACTTGCCCTTAGAGCCTAGTCTCGCGTAGCCAGACACTTTACCAATCGCTACGCGGGAAAGGGTCTGGTAGATTGACATTGAGCAGTTTGTTCAGTTCCCCTTGCTAATTGGGGAGACCGCAAACAATAGGTGATGTAATATCCTGTGACATAAGACTGCTCAAACTTTTGCGCGTGTAGTATTTCTGTGCACAACTCTCCAACAGCCGTGTCAAAACTCTTCCTTTAGATGATGCCATTAGTTATGCTAAGCAGTGACTTGGCCTAGCTTTTTAAAGATATCTGCAGTTGGAAGTTTCGCTTAGCAGCAAAATACAGTTGTTGCTTTGTCATGCTTGTACAAGTAACATTTCTTCATGGCAATACAGAACAAGCTCTGCCTACTGATCTGAACAATTCATGCGCCTGAAAATATTTAACGATTTACACCCACACTAATTGAACCACAGTTAACCACTTGCTGACTAAGCAAGAACAAACTGCTCAATGTCAGTCTACCAGACCCTTTTCCCGCGCAGCAATTGGTAAAGGGTCTGGGTACGCGAGACTACTTAGAGCCCACCCATACTGAATCATCTTCCTCACTGTTTGCATTGCTCTTAAATTTACTAGTTTTGCATTGTTTGTAACAAGAGGAGTCCATCTGAATACTTTCTGACTGGCAAGCAACACCCCATTTTTGTAATTAGAGCAAAGTTTAGTGAAGCCATAAAACATTTTGATGCCATTTGTACAGGATTCCCCTGATAGATATGAGCACAATGTTGCAATCATAAGTACTGGTACTCTCTGTATCACATGCACATACATGAACAACTGTGGCATGTAAGTTTCAATTATTACAAATGGCATGTTAAGTTTCAATTATTACAAATTATTGTATCAGCCCATGAGTAAATTGTAGAGCTTTTGCTGCTATGTCTGTACAAATTAAAGTTTTTGTTGTGGGGCTCGTCACACCTGTTTCCTCATGTACAAGTTATAGTTAAAGCATGAGCGCTTAGTTTCTAGTCGATTTATTGCACGACAGCCCGAGGGCTGAGTGCGATAAATGTACTAGGCACTAAGCGCTCATGCTTTAACTATTTTAAATACCAGGCAAGTGTTATTGCACACTTGCCAAGTTATTACACCTGACAACAATATAGCAACGGTATTTAAACTCATATATTGTATACACTTACACATGTACATGTGTGTAGTATATAAAGTGCCATTGTGGTCTCTTTCATTCATCTTAGTAAGAGGTACTTTCTTGCTTTTTTTTCCTTCTTACATTCATAATGTATATTTAGTTTTCTAATTAAGCATTCCTATTTAATGGTTATTATTGAGACCTTTATCAAGTAGAGATGAGCAGTGTAACATCAAGTGCTGTACTGTACTGTAGTGAAAACAGCATTGTGTTCCTGAAAGGAGCACTGGACCTTTGGTAACATGTAATTACTTTCCCTTCTTTGTTACAGGTTTGAGATGCAAGAGTGTCCAAGGAATTGCCATGGATACGTTTCCAGTGACGATTCAATCCTTGTTCGAAGGAAAATCTACTGGAATATTGAGGACAACTAAACTTATCACTGACACTGTCATAATCCAACTCTTTAAGAGTTTCTTCATACTGGAAATTTACAGTATTTAATTTTTATGGAATAGTTCATTAGTATTTTGTCAATGGCATTGGGAATATTATACTAGCATACAAACAAACTGCATTTTCAGAATAAAGTTGACTAACATAGTACTCAAGGTTTCTTCAGTTAGTGACCTCTTAGTGCTGCCTTGAGGCATCACGTCGATCGTACTTAAGTTGTATTTAACTAGTAATACAATGCTACCATTTACTCTAACACATTGGAGAAACATTTCTATGAACAAATTGGGGTGGGGGAGGGGGGAAGGGAGGAGGCGGCGAGTGAGATTCATGGACCCAGGAAAAGTACTTGTGTTGCTCTCACTGTCGCTACTATAATATATATACACATGTAGTTTGCTCCATTCACTTTATGGAGTTGTGGTCTGTCGACTTAAGAATATGTGTCACCAGTATAACATTTGCTTCAACTTTTAGAATAAGCAGTCACGCCCAAAATTGAAGCCACACCCTTTGATTGGAACAAGTATTATAATTATAAAACTACAGTTGCAAAATATTGATGTGTACACAGCTATTTTTCCAAGTGATCATGTACTGTACTAGCATGATTGAGGTGCTGCTTGGGGTGGGTCTGTCGGCACACAAATGGTCAGCCCCCGCAGTAATGGTCAGCCCCGCAGCTAGCGACGGTCAGCCATATGCGCATGCGCACGTGCTTAAGGTTCAAAGTTCATTTGATCGGCTGCGCTCTGAGGTCAAAGGTGAGGGTCAGCCGTTCTGCACATAACGTCGTCCGAATTTTACTATATCGGAAATACCAAGAAATTCTAGACAATAGCTAGTAAACAGTAATTGAGGATACGCCCCCTTTTCTAGATCTACGATATTTATTATGCGCTCCGCGTCTATTTCTTGTCAACCGCACCACCTGAAACTAGATCGGTTGAGTTGAAAGTATCTGTTTAGAAGAAAACCTGCAAACTATGGGTTGTTTAGGGAGCAAAACTGGAGGATCTGGAGATCAAGGTAAGTTTTGTTTTATGTGCGATGCTTTGAAATGTACTATTTTCAATGTTGCAAGTACGAAAAGCGTTTGCAAGTCATTTGTGGCTGGAGCTGCACATTTCGTGCTAAAACAGTTCCTTGAGCTTTATGTCCTTATTTGAAGATTCACTGCTGTAGCTAAGAGTAGGCTGGGATATTAGAGAAAACTTAGCTTGTCTTATAGTTTTGAAAGGCTATATTATTATATGACAGATTGTGCTTTTAAATACATAAAACATGCAGAGGATGCTGCATTAAAGAAAAGTATTATAATTAACTCGGGATTTAAAGTCTGTTTTTATCTTAAAGAAAAAGACAAATATTTTGCTCAACAATTGTAATAGGAGCCCAGCTTCAGCAAGTCGATTTATTATTAAAACACTAATCATAGTCTGTGATTTGCTGCAATCAATTTTTGCAGAATGCATTACTGTTGCTCGTTCTAGTAGTCTAATTTTATAAATTTAGTTAGGGACTGGTAGCTCTGGTAATTTGGAAGGTGTGTTGTTCATACAAATATGGTGAGGTGAGATAGTGTTTGAAAATACCATAGGGCGTTTAAAATCAAAATATCAAAAGTTCCAAAATTCAAAGGCATTGTTGACTGAAGTGTTCATATAAACCACAGACAGCAAAGACATATATTATAAAATTTAATATGTGACTTCCTAAACTCACACTTTAACAATTATATTTTTACTTTTTTCCAGTGAGTCCAGAAAAGTCGATTAGCAGACGCTTTACTCTGTCCTACGCTGTCAGATCCAATGAGCCTACAGTGTCCATGTTGATCCCAGGTGTCGTGCAGTGCCTAACAATTCAGAAGAATCCCACTGTCCCTTCTGTCTACTTCAGGTGGGAGCCTCCAATCAACGTCATAGAGCAAAGAGAACAGGTGCTTCGGTACGAAATCAAAGTCACTCCATTGTCTTTATCATCTTCCACAACGACCTGGTCAAATCACTATGGCAGCGAAAATCAAATCAGAGACCTGATAGAAGTTGACGGGAAGGAGACCATGGTGGAACTGTCGATGGCAAAGCACGGTTTGCGGCCCCTGAGGGGATATGTGTTCAGCGTCAGAGCAACAAGCTCCAGGTTTTCTACTGGGGAGTGGAACGATGTGGAAGGGTTTCTAGGTGAGTTTTTAGAAAATATCATTATGGGCTTGTTATTGCCTTTGTGCGGTAGAGTTGTGGGTGGTGTAAACCATTGTTAGACTGTGTGTAAGGTTGGTGTGACATGCAGATGTGCTGTTATTATTGTGGATACGGTGATTTAACCATAAGAATTGTGCTAATTGCTTCCATCCTACAATGCATTTTTTTTTTTCATATGCAGAGCTACTGTATCTGTACTCATGGCATTGAGGTGATGCAGAGATACTGTAGCTGGGACATTGAGTATGTAAGGCATTGGATAATATTAAGGTATTTGATGACAAGTGAACTCATTACCCCCGTCTGGGACTGCGAAACTCAGTGTGAACAGCTATAAAAACTTTATCAAGGAAGCACTCAGTGATACATTATGTGATCTAGTGTATCCAAAGTGGTTACAAGCCTTGGCAAAATGGTCATTAAGTGTTTATACACATTCCAGGTATCTACATTTACTAAAGAAATGGATGTAAGCGCTTATCTGTTAAACAATTAAATTACGTACAACCATTAATGGGAGTGCAGTCCCTGGTCTCAGTGACTCAGTATAATAATAGAATGAGGTGTATACATAGAAGGAAAAAATAATGAAGTAGTGAGTAGTAAGTAGACTTGCACCAACACCACTTAATACATCTCAAAGTAAGTTGGACGTCATTAAAGAACAGATGAGTGAAGGTCCCAGGTGCTCGTTATAAGTTTCAAATTTTCAACCGTCAAGGGTGGATTTTGGTGTAGTGTTTATGAAATCTGTAGGTTTTTGAGGATACAGACATCTTATGGTCACAGTCACGTAAATGGGGTGTGGAGGGGGCGGGGTGGGGAGGATGGAATGTACAGATTATGGAGAAGAAAGAGAAGTTTGAAAGAAAAAGTTACTTTTTATAATAATGGACATGACCTTTCAGTGACATTCCAATTTGAGGTAGGGAGTTTTCTTACAGTCTTTGTTATTCAGTGAAGCATGAAATTTAAATTAAATAAGTCATTTTTGGGAGTTTTGAGGCAATGGACCTTGAAGTGAGATGTCTATACATCCGGTGAGAGGTGAACTGAACAAAGTATGAAGCAGGTTCCTTTGACATATAACAATGGGGGGCTTTCTTTGGCAAGAGGAAGTTTGGAGATTACCCTTTAATTCCATACGTCTAGATACTGGAGGAGACATAATGGTTGCTCACACACTATGTGGTGGGTGGGCATTCCAGACTGTCCTGTATCTCATGGCTTCGGTGTGTGCAAACTTCCTTTGTGTAGTGTATTGGATTTCAAATTGAAAGTGTTTCCCAGAGATGGTGATCTCTAGTAGGTGGGTTAGTCAGTGGGAGCATGCTCAGTTTGAAAGTGATGCATACCTCCCCGCTTATGGTGATGCCTCATGGATTCGAGTATAGGAGCATGCTCAGTTTGAGATGGAAGAGTTTGTTACTGTGGCAATAAGCGTGGTCGTACTGTTATTTTAATGTCACACTTTGGGCAGCTTGTACACACTTAGCAATGCAAATACAACTATAGGCATCATTTAGATATAATAGAAATTAATCAGTTTTTTTTTGTGTGTGAACAATTTCATAACAGCTATTAAATGCAAATATTTTTTCCCCTCAGATTGGCACTGTCGTTTGCCAGGTTGTCATAACAACCGATTGGAAATGGATGATGGAACCATTTATAAATTTTGTTCCAGAGAGCACAAGATTGAATACGGTATGTCCTGAAGTGTGAATTTTTTTCATTTTACCAATCGAAGCCTGTATAGTCAAGTTATTTTTACTTCTTCTTTTTTTACAATTTAGGAAAAAAAAGTGGATTTATTGACCACAAAATATCAATAAATAAATAAATAAATGATTAAATAAATAAATAACCATATGGACAGTGCTAATGCGTGCAAGGGTATATTCTAGGTTTAGTCAAATGTGGATATATTATATTATATATATATCACTGCTTGGCTTGTATTGGTTGGTCTAGATGAGGGATACTGTCTTCATCCTGACTGTACCAACCCTGTGATTGCCTTGTCTCCGCCCAGCTCTCCCAGCTCTGTAGCCACTCCCACCTCTCCCAGCTCCTTTGCTTCGATGTCATCAATGGTCCTCACCCGGGATGCCGACCACTTCTGCTCACCTGACCACTTGGAGGACTTTCTACGGAAGAGAAGTACGTGTGTGTGTGTGTGTGTGAGATAGTTTAGATTAATTAAGAGAGTACGTGTATTGTTGTCCGTGTGGAGAGTGGATAATTTTGTCTGAATAGCATAGTTGCCACAGCACACTATGTGTGTGTGTGCGTGTGCCCATGTGTATGTGTGTGTGTGTTAAAGTCAACTATTGAATGTAGGTAGGGTCTATAGTGCTTTTATAGTGATGGTATGAAATGAATCCTTCTACTAAGCTTTCTCTGATGGGATGTTCTTTGAAATAGAATAACCCAGTACTATCAGAGCCCCAGGTGTTTTGAATTGTCTTCAGATTCCAATCAACTGTAGGAGTTGCATCAGAAGTGCTTCTATTTTGTCTTTCAAAAGTTCTGTCTTGAGATTATTGAAATCGAATTATATAATCACACTATTATAAATATTATTTTGAAGTTTAGTCTCTAGGTTATATTGAGGTCAAATTACACAAGCAGGTTTCCATAACTGTTGCATTCTTCCTTTGTTTTGCCATGAACAAATCTACGTAATATGAAGTCAACATATAAGTAGGTTTTAGCCGCAAGAATATTGGTTCTTGTGCTACTAGGCTAGTCTTTACTTTAGCTTGCGTTTGGATGAACAAAAATGTCCTTTCAATGATTCAGTCATTCTTGGCTGAAGTAATTATAATAATAGGAGATTTTTCTCTTTTTAACAGCCAATATTTTTAATTATAACTTTACCAGACATTTCGACTTCTTGCCGAAGTCCTCTTGTGTTACTATATCACCATGGAGAGTTCGACCTCAGTTGACCCCTGAAGAGAACTTCGGCAAGAAGTCGAAACATCGGGTTAAGTTATAATTAAAAATATTGGCCATTAAAAAGAGAAAAATTTCCTATTATAAAAAATGTCCTTGCCTTAGAAGAATGTTAACATTTCAAAGCTACTCAGTGCTATATATATATATAGCTATGGCTGTGCTCCATACTCAAAATTTAGTTGTTCAGTTCGGACAAAATTTTGTGCTCATGTGTTCTTGTTACCAGTGGCACCACCACATAATCTACCAAACTTATTTTACTTTAATAGTTCAGTAGTAGCTGTCTGACACCATTACGAAATACCTTCTCAAGTTACGAACAGTTTATTTCAGACACAACATTGGAGAGAGAGAGAGAGGCTGGTCAGTTTCCGTGTCGACTACATGGCCTGGAATTTTAAACTCTCACATAAATGAATAATTAATAATCCTTTAATCCGTCACAAGTGCCATATGGTACCAGCACTTGACCGGCAATTCTCATTTGATTATATAATATCATGTTCCTTTATTTTTACTTATACATTGCTCTGATGTGGTACTTCCAGTAATAAAATAATCGAAACAAGACACCGGTAGCTTGTTTTTAAATAAAAAATATAACTATTGGAATGCTAAGTGTTGAGCGTCTGTCCACCTTAATTTATAATATGAGGTACACTAACTGAGAATCCATCAAGTAGAAGGTGAATAAGTCGTGTGCTCTGAGACCGTCGGAAATTAACCTTCAGTTGATACCGTTGGTAACAATGTGTCAGAATTTTTAGCTATTCTCTGTGCGGACTAATACACTTGTTTTTAATCTCTGTAAAGAGTTTTGTCTTAACTGACTTTAAAAATTCACCACATGATTGCAGGAATAAGTAAGTTAGTATTCATACATCTTCATGAGACGGAGTTGATCGTTGTCATATAAACAGGATTATACATTTAATAGTTTTTGGAATTTAATAAAGTGTTTGAGTAAACAGTCGTTTTGTGCATCGTTATTCTATTCTTGCATTCCACATGCTAAAAGCATATTCGAAAAGAGACAAAGAAAATAAGCAACAACAGACTATATTTGGAGTTATACCTCCACCTCCCTAGCTTGCTACAAAACTTTATTGTTGCTTTGTTGACTCTTGGTTGGCCTTGTCTTCTATACATGTGACCGTGGTTAGCATACTGGTCCAGTGCTGACTCAAATTCTAATAGTTACACCTACGTACTTTGTGTGAATTATTAGAGGTTGTGAGGGTGATAGAGAGACACACACAATAAGGCTAAAGTAGCATTGGTACCCACCCATACCTTAATTACATTAAGCCTATTAGTGCGCAACTAGGCGCTAGACTTAATTGTGTTCAAAATGCAGCTTTATCACATTGGTCTAGCCTCTCTCTCTAATTTTGTTATGATAGTTAGGATTATTGCATACTATCAGTGGGATTGGTTGAATAATAAATCAATTGATTGATTGATGTCGTACGAACTTTGTACTTTGGTTATGATTGGTGTCGGGTATAAATACTTTTGACAGGTCAATTTGGCAGTAGGTGTGGTCAAAATATCAAGTTACATGAAAGTGTGAGAGTCTTTGTAAATAATGTTAGATAAAGGAGTTTTAGCGTTATTGTACCAAGTTGCTAATCAGGTTACTAATGAGATTACTCTCAGTCATTGACAAAAAAAAAGAGAGAGAGAGAAAAGGAAAGAGGAAGAGAGAGAGAGAGAGAAGAAATATAATATGTGCTACAATGTAGGCTGAGTAAAGCCATATATATTATTACAAGTGTAATAATTATTACTTTTATCATCATCATCATCATCATCATCATCATCATCATCATCATCATCATCATCATCATCATCATCATCATCATCATCATCATCATCATCATCATCATCATCATCATCATCATCATCATCATCATCAACATCATCATCATCATCATCATCATCATCATCATCATCATCATCATCATCATCATCATCATCATCATCATCATCATCATCATCATCATCATCATCATCATCATCATCATCATTATTATTATTATTATTATTATTTTATTTTATTTATTTTATTAGATCTGGATCACCCGGGGATGTTCTTCTTGAACGTGGATCCCAATTTGCAAGAGTTCAAGAGTGTGGAATCACTTTTCCAGAAGCGCTGGACATCTAAGGAGAAGGCGTGCCCCTCTCTCACTCTCGTCCTGGCCATTCTAAACCCCACCCTCAACAAGAGGTTCATAGACTACGCTGAGTCGCGTGCACCTTTGAAGAAAGACAGAAAGGAGCTCATAAAGACATTTTACTTTGGTACAAAGTTAGGCTGCGACCTGCTCAGTTACCAAGACTCGTGCAAAAACTACTCTGATCTTTCAAAGTGCGGAATTTGTAATTTATCCAGCGAGGGATTCAGCAAGATAGTGGCTCCGTATATCCCTCTAGATAAGAACCCGGCTGATGCCCACTTCAAGACAGACCCCCACGAGGACTCTTACATGTATGGCATACTCATGTGTGATGTGGTCAGTGGGATTGCCAAGAGGATGTCTCGGAAGGACTCCAATGTCTCTCGTCCTAAAGGTGTAGATGCTGTTAAAGTTCGCAGTGGTTCTATCATGGGCCACACTGAGAATGTCAGGATTTATAATGCAGACACAGTTTGCCCCAGATATGTGCTCATTTTTGTATAGCCTACCTCATTTTAAAGCACCGACTGACTGACTGATCTGTATGTGTTCATCTTCATTCGTTCTTCACTATATGTTTGTCGCACTCTATATTATTTATTTTTGCGACGTTTATTAATGTGTTTGTATTGTGTGCATGGCGACAAGCAAAATGATAAACAAAAAGCTGCTAATCTGAAACGGGGTAGAAGTTTTGTGCCGAACTTTGTACAACTCTCGTGGTAGGAGGCGGAGAAGCTATGCCCGCGGGTGGTAGTATTTCGGTGTCCCGTTGGCGTGTAGGCTGACGGGAATATACGGTATAGAGAGATATGGAGACGGGAAAGCGCTTTGATGTCCGCTTGGAGAGCTTTCTCCGCAGAAACTTGAGCCGGGAAGACTACGACAGACTGTACACGTCCGAGGCCAGTGTGGTGCTGTCACCGGAGGAGAAGAGGGTACACAGGTACGCCATTCTGGGACATGACCGTCTTTACACGCTAGAGATACCGCCAAAAAAGCTGAAAACAGTTTTAATGTTGGAAGACGTCTTGTCTGTACAGTTGGTAAGTGACTATACATTACTAGTTAGGGGGCAATAGTTGATAGGGAAACCTAACCAAAGGTCCAAGCTTAGGAATAGGTAAGGGTTGTCATGTGAATAATCTTCTAGGCAGAGTTATACTTTTCAGGTGCAATGTTCTTCTATTTTAAATGTATGAAAGCTTCTGATTTATGGACAATAGCTAGTGCAATTCAGGGACGGCATCGATAGTCTAACCAGTCTGACTTGAGCTGAATCATTTTTTTGTGCAGTTTTAATTGGTAGGCACTCTGCCATGCACTGGTGGTCAAATGAACAGTTAATTTAAGTGGGCATGCCTCGCAGAAACTTGTGCAGATCACTTGCATAGTAATCTTGTGGTCTCTGAGTTAGATAGTTTGCTTGATTATTAAACTAAGATGATGTTATTAAAATATATGACTTGTAATACAGAGTTTAAAACTCAAATTTGATTCTTCCATTCTTCCTGCAGAAATTAATTAAACAATGTTTTACACAATTCAATAAATTCTTCCAGCATCACAAAGGAAATATTTACCAGATTTATGCTTGTATTTATTTTGGAAGCACAAGAATTAGTGATTTCTTATATTGTGCTAGTTCTCGTGCTTTTCCCTTGATCATTGACAGTACTACTTCCTGTTTTAGGCCCTGCCCACTTCCTAGCATAACCCATATTTTTTTAACCAGAGCTACCCCAGTAATTATAATAGTAGTAGCCACTACAATTGGTTGTATTGGTGAATGAATATGTGAGAATTGAGAAATTTATATTCCTGAGTTCATGGGAGAATATCACGAGTCTGTTAGTGTAGGTACTAGTATTTATGTGAGTGTCGCAGGCACGAGTGTAAATACAGCCAATCAGACAGGTGATATTCTGCAGTGTCCAATGAATAATACATTTATTATGTACTGCTCATGTGTGAATGCCATAGCAACATGTTTCTTGTGCAATAAACACTTGTAATTATTTATTTATATATTTGTATAATGTTGGCCCAGCTTCATGACTTACCCAATTTTCTGAGTGGGGAGGAGCAGGTGAACACAGTGCACATTCAGGTGGAGTACAAGAAGCTAATGTCCCTCAAGGGATCCAGCAGGAACGTATCCACCACTAGCACCTCCCAGCAGGTATCCTCGTCTCTGACATCACCTTCACATGCCGTGCTGCCTCCTCCCCATAGTAAGATGACCTCCATGCCACAATCGTCGACACCTCTGGCTAATTCAAAAGTCTCGGACTTGCCTGGGAGTGGCTTGCCCAGGGCGATGCCTGCGAGTGCTAGAGGAAAGAGTCCGGCACGTGTTAGACGAGCTTTGGCGAGGAGGCGAAAACTGCGTAAAAAATCCATCGATGAAGAGGGACAGGAAAGAGCGGCATCCTCCCAGAGCAGTTTGAGGAATCCACTACTGGGCGTGCACCAGGAAGAGGAGGAGGAGGAGGAGGAGGAGGGAAAAAGGGGCATCAGCACCTTTCTATTCCCGGGTGCTGGAACGGGTGGGATTAGCGGACTCTCTCTGCCTGACCTCAGTGCCAGTCCCACCAGCAGTACGTATGTGGTAATATTAATCAGCGAGCTAATGAAACACTCCTCAATCAAATATTAATTTATACAAACAAACTATTTTCCCACCTGTTCCTCCATTCTAAACCTGGCTAAGTGTTTTGGGTGGATGATTGTGATCAATTAGAGTGCCAAGCTGAGGGAATGGACTCCAATGAATAGCCATTGTTCCGTAGGATTATTGGTAGCTATGGCAAGTGAAAAGAAACTAATGGTGTTTGTTTTTAATCAGAAATGTACGAGTGTAGATATGAGTGCAATTTTAAAGTAAAGTCTTGAAAAAATATTTGTCCTAAATTCACACACATATATGCAGTAGGCGTGACTGTTTGACCCTGCACTGTTACAATGTATGTGTATCGCTGGATAAATAGAAATGATTGATTATTTAGAGTTTTACGGAAGGATAATTTAAAATTTAATATCACTATTGAACCAAAAAAAATGTCCTGTCAGTGAAGAGTTGCTCTGAGTGATGGTAAGGTAAAAGTCCACTCATCACACTTCAATGCAAGTGCTCACTCTAATGAAGTAACACTGGATTATAAAGACTTTTTTTTTTAATTTAGATTACATAAGCATTCCCATTGTAATTATATTGTACATAATGTGTTTAACAATTAGATTTGGATTAGCTAGTTTTTATTGGCCATACAACGAAGTCTTTTTTTATGAACAAATTCTTCCTCTGATGTCAGTTAAATGTTTATTTAATTCTAAATTATTTAATATTAGCAGCAGTGATCAGTTCCTCTGATAGTTCATCGGAAGGCCCCGTGCTGTCTATGGAAAGAGTTAGCAGCAGTTCTGTGGATACCAGTTCTTCTGTGGAGGTTGTGTTGGATCTCTACATACTCAAGAAGAAAACAGACTTTTACGACCAGATTACTGTAGCCTGGATCGACACTAAGATAGTGAGTGTGAGAATAGAGTAAGACCAGAAGGGCCGATGGCCGTCAATGAAAAATAAGTTGAAGTAATTGTTTGACATGGTAGTACATACATGACAGTGTGTTTGAAGAGAGTGCAGATAGCTTGGTTGAAATCCTGAAGTGGGTTAGTGAAGTAGTAAGATACGTACACATGCATCATAAGCTGGAGTAATGTGACATATAGTGGCCGAGAACAAGGTGTAAAGAGAGAACAAACAGATGAGGGTGGTGCATTTAACATTCATTAAGCAATACAAGACTTCCAGGTGCTTAATAATACATTTCTGTCAGACGCCACTCCTGGGGTAAGTGTGGCATGTGAGAGAGACATGTGTAACATTACATGTATTTTTTTTACTGTCTGTTCCCTATTCCTAATAGAGACACACATTGGAGCAGTCAGATCCAGTCTCTCCAGACAGGAAAACACTGTGAGTGTGAAATAAGGAGTTGGTGGGTACAAGTCACTACCTACTGAACTTGAACTCTAGAAATTGCTATATTATTCCCATATTTACAGCTCTGTTTTAGTCAATAAAATGAGTGGGTATTTTCTTCGTCAAGTTCACTTAGTTTGATTATTTCCCTAATGTTTGTATTCTCTCTGTTAAAATTTTTTTTAATTGATTTTATTTATTTTGCATGTACAGTATGTAGTAAATTGCTAAAACAATTTTATTTGGCGAGCGAGTAAAACACTATCAGGGATAACACAATTGAAAATCGGGGATATTTGTTTGTTTGTTTGGATGTACGTATGTCATTTTGTACTTTGACCCTCACATTTTTGTGTTTGCTTCGTGGTCTACCCCTTACCATAACTCCACTAAACAGAATCTTTCAGTTTAGCGATCCCGTATCGTTCAATTAAATTAATTGTTTACCCCTTCGTATTAGGTTGTTTCTGAATGACACAAGACGCACTTAGGTCTTAAAAACTTACTGTTAGACTCAACACTGTGCAGTAATTTTTTAGAACTTTTTGTTTGTTTTTTCAAGTCGCAAAATGTTATGGCGAATGGTTACTATGGTATTGAAACCCTTTACCAGACATAATTAAAAAACTCGGCCTTTTTTTAGTAGCTGCGAGTGTTTGTTGTCAAAAGTTACTAGTAATTCAGATAGTCAGAGACTACAGAAAATACCAGGACTCGAGGAATTGATGTAAGAAAGTCATATTTGTTAGCTAAAGTAATGGTCACAACAGCAACGTACTTATACTTTCAGAAATGGACTGATAGATGCTTTTGAAGTATTTTGTTTGTACACAACCTCGCTTGCCCTTTGTGCTCAAGTACATCACTAGTTTAATATCATAATGCTATAGAAATATTTCAGCAGTTGTCAGGGATGCCAAAATTATGTAACGTATAGATCATTAAGTCATCAACTTTAATTAATAGATTATGCTATTTCCACCATTTTTTGTCATTCTCTTGCAGTTCGACTGAACATTTCTTCCGTCAGTTTGGCACTCTTCGCGCGGAATTGTTAGGTGCGACTGAAGAAGATGAGAGCACTTTGCTGTGTAATGAACTTTCTACAGCTGCTCAGAAATACTTCATAGTCAAGATGCTCTTCTGGGAGGTGAGTCGCCATGTACTTGTCAACACATGCGCATGTAATATGAGTATAGTTGCCCTTGGCACAATGTGAAAGCAGAGACAACAACAAACTATTAGACAAGCAGTAAACGGTTTAAAAGGCATAAAGGGTAATGTACTACTCTTATACATTTATGTAGTTCCTTGTATGGGCTAATGAACATTTCCATAATGTAACTCTGATAGTTTTTGTAGCTGTATTAATGTCATTCTCTACAGGACACTGACTTGCTACCATTCATCTTGAAGTTACTGAAAGGCAGACTCTCTCATTGCAACTCATCAGGAGCTGAGGACCTGGAAAACCATCTTGAGTAAGTCTGTTTATTACATATGTCATAATTGCGAGCTTTACCTCCATAACCTCCCGTGATGCTTGGGGGACTGTGCACCCCTATATGCTGTCATAAATGCATGCTTTTGGCTACTGTGGGTTAATTACAATGGGACACACTTAGTGGGTGGGGCCTACCGGGAATACCCATGGAAAATTGCCAGCAAAAGCTGGACAGTCACTCCAATGTCAATGCAAGCACTGGGAACTTCACTCTAAATCAGACTGACTACAAAACTGTACAGTAGATACGTTTTCTTGAGGGTAGTCAACTCCATTCATATTCTTCTTAGTGAGACGTGGGATTGTGAAAAGTAGAAACCACTAACGACTACCCACAAATATTTGTATGAAACTTTAAAATTCTCTTGCAGGCATGCAGCTGTGCTGATTGATATCCTTTACCAGATGTTTCGAGAGACTCACTCCCTCAATCCTCGTCGCCTGGTACCATTGTTTCAGGACAGTGGAGCTCTAGCCCTTGCCCTCTGCCTGTCCATTGCTCAGCTCTTTACATTCCTGACAGCATCAGTGGACACTACGTTGGTGGCCGAGATTGTAGAGATTGGGTGTGGTCTATTTTACGAGATATTGCAAGCAGTCGAGCAAGCTCGGTGGTTGTTGTGTGGTTCAAAGTTCAGAGTATCCTCGTTGTGGCTGGTGAATAGGATGGTCCAGGAAGTGAAGCTGGTAAGGGGACGATGTGTGGATATGTTCATCATTGTGTGATGTCTGAGGGTATGGGAATACATAGCACATGTATACCAACTATTATAATAATAATTGACTGCACAAATGAGTTGAAATTTAGTTAACTTATATCTATTTTTCACCAAGTACAAGCATTCGCTCTCAGACATTCCATTATACGGACAACAAATAGGCATATTTAGTAAAAGGAGTGATAATACGGAGTTAATAGAAGTTGTGATTAATAAACTAGTGGTGCACAAATGCTAAAAGGTTGTCTGCGAATATTTTGAAGGATTTTTTTGAGCTTGATCCACATTTTCCAATGTGTTAAATAACTGTTAATGGACAGATAAAATTGCTATCTCAGTACAGAAAAAATCTCCAAACTGAAGACCACATAATACACCGTGTATACAACTGCTTGAAATTTCCTAGTTAGTTAGTTCGGAGTCACATTGAGTAAGCCATTTCTACATTTTTTCACCTGTTTTCTGAGAGCTCAAGTGAAATATGTAATGGCACTCTGAAGTTCAGGTGTCATCACCACTTGTTAGTTGGATGGTGAAGTCTTTCACTCTGAAGAGAAGTTATAGTATCAGTGGCTCTCTAGAATATTTGTTCAGCATTGAGATATGTTGTGTACAATTTGTGAAAAATACACGTCTAGTTTGTAAAGCATGCATCTCTTTCAAATTAAGTCAATTTAATTAATCTATCACATGCCCTATCAATCTTCCTACACGTCTTATTTAATTCAGGTTTTATCTAGTGGGAGGGGGGGGGGGGGGGGGGGGAGGGGGGTTGGAGAGAGAGAGAGAGAAGTAAATTTCTCCCAAAGTTTTCCAGATCCCCCCCACCATTTTTGCACACTGTGCACAGTATGCCATTAATGTGGAACTCAAACCAGCATTTTAGCTCATAATATTTGAAGACATCATGCGCCACTGTGTGGTGGGTCCGTGCTAGTTAATCCTAAATATGGAAAAACTAAGTACTGAAGTCACACACAATGTGCAAGCTATTGTGTTTGAACACTATTGTAGGATGCATTTCACAGCAAGATCGTGAGCTATGCCTCTGAAGTACTGGCCATAAACCCTCATGTACCTGGACCCCAGCAGCAAGTGACCCTTTACCAGTTGGGATGTGTCATTCTCACCATCCTCAAGCACTCTACTTCCCAAGTTCGATACTACAGAGAACACTTTACAGAAGAATTCAAGTAAGTAGTTCTATTCTCTGGTTGGTTGTGCATATGCAAGACAAGGCATTATGTTTGACACCCCCCCCCCCCCCCCCCCCCCCCCACACACACACACACACAAAAAAAAACAACAAAAACCAAAAAAAAACAAAAAAAAACCAAAAACCAAAAAAAGAATCTTTATGAAGTTGGGAACAATTTCTTGTGTCACTGCATCACCAATCAAGTCTTGGGTTTGACTTACTGTAGGTACTACATTGCCAGGCGCTACATTAAAACCAGACTTCCCCCGGGCTGTCCTCTAGCCAGGAGCATCATGGACGTCTTGCAAGCATGCTGTGACAAAGTCCTCTCCTGAACCCATACAAGTGGCACGGACTGCTCCTGAACATAACTCCGCCCACTTGTGCAGATCGTCAACATATCACTTAAACAGTATTACATCTGTCTTTACATACAGGTAATAAAATAATTCAAAGTCGTCACACCAGCATCATTCAAGAACAAAGTTTTTAATGCTATTATATATTTCTATTCCATACAAACAATTAATTATGATTAAAAAACAACTAATATTCACCCAAAATAAAATAAATAATGCAAGGCAGTCCATTGTTATGAATGGATCCAGAATCTATTTATTTTGTGATTGATTCTGAGTCTCACTTCCTGAGTCAATGATTCTGCTAGAGTCTGATTGGCTAGTATCTGATGAGGTGTTTGATGATGAAGAAGTTTCTTCTGAAGCAGAGTCTGGGTTGGTAGTTGTCACTGAGTCCCCACCCCGCCTTTCTTCAGAGCCTGGGTCCTCCTCCTCCTGATCATCATACTTGCCGTACTCATCGGGATGCTCCAGGAAACAATCTTGCATGGCACGAAACTGAGGGATGCAGTCACTCCCTTTCTCCTCCTCTTCACTGCACGCACATTGCCAGATAATTGCCAGATAATAGCTTCACATTATCCAGTATCCACATCTGAATATCCTTAGTTACAAAGGCTCTCTTATCATTATAATAAATCTGTTTTAACATTTTCATAGGTATGTTATAATTCATAACAAAGACATGCACCTTTTAAAAAAGTTGTATAAAAAGCTTGGTAAAGGGTCAGCAATACCACAATAACCACTTGCCACAAATTTGAAAAAACAACAACACTTTTTTGTACTGCTCAGACTCACTGCTTATCAGTAGAACCTGGGGATAAAAAGCGGTACTTCATGAAAAAAACAAAAAAACAAAAACAAAAAAAAACCCAACAACTACAACAACAACACACATCTGTATACAATTATACCACATCTCGCTCGCTCACTAAATAGTTTGTTAGGGCTACACTTTAATTGAGATCTCTCACTAAACACCACACACACACCAAGTCAATTAGTGGCTGACATTCACATGATAAAAAGGAAGCCATGCTGAAAAAATAAATCACAGGACAATAATAACAATAATTTTTTTTTTTTAATATCCGTTTCAAAAATGGTAAACGGTTTACCAGACATACTTCTCAACACACGGTATTCATTATCAATAAACACCAAACCACAGAATTACAAATCTATGTACCTATAGTGGAAGCAAGAGAAGGCAGTCTTGAATTGTTCCCCACAAGTTCCTCTCGGCAAGTCCCCTAAACAGGGACAATCCCAGTTAATCTCCCCCGAGGGCAAAATCACACCATACGAATCCTCTTCCACCAGCTCTGTCACCAAGTCCTGGTTCACAGCATCCTCTTGGGTTAGGAACACACTCTTGTCTTTACCAGAATCTTAAAGAGAGGGAGAAAAATAAATAAATAAAATTGATTTAGTCATTCTTGGCTGAAATAATTATTATAACAAATGTTCTCGTTAATAAATAAAATGTTGCAATTCAAACTATACTGACATAAATTAACAGTCACATTTGGTATTGCCAGTGTTGGAACTATCATTGGTAAAATGCATGAATAAATTCGTTCACTAAGCCTCTAAGGGTTTGTACCTTAGTATACAGCAATATAAATTCACACTGGGGAAAAAAAGCTAACAATGGCACATTGTCATGATAGGTTAATGGCGAGAGAATTTGCTGATTTGACTAAATCACATAATGTAGAGAATTTCAAGTCAATAATCTGGTATGCCAATGATTAGTAAGTTAAACCATATTCTACCATCTGATCTGATCTGTTTTATTACACTCGAGTCAAAACACCAGACTTATTCACAGTTCGTGAACACAATTATTGGTCATGGGAAATCAATTAAAAATTCGCTGACGACCACTCGACGAGACCGCCACAAAATTATTGAATGAAACTTTCTTTATACATCATTATTTACCCTCTCTTTGACAATAGGACATCTTGGATCAGACCTGGAATAGACGAACAATACCAACAGTGAGCCTCCGGCTCCGAATTCAGCAGAAGAGGCGACACACGTGCCCGTTGTTATTGTATTTATTTTATGACGACTCCTACCCATTTTGTCGACGCTTTACCATAAACATTAGCTGCAGGCGGCTGGAGCAAGGAGTGGAGTAACTTAGCATTTAGTTACTGGCGATGTCGACGAGGAGAGAAGTGAGTGTGGATGAACGCGCTCAGACTTTCATAGGTTCATGTATTCCTGGTAGGTACTGAAGTGCTACAGGCGCTTATTAAGAACATGTCAAGAAGTATTTTATGATGACCCCCAGAATTTCTTGAGTAAGTCAATTTAATTTTTTTCAAGGTAGCAGTGTACTAGGTAAGTAATTAACTAGTAGTATATTTGTGTGAGCCAGGCTATTTGTAATTTAAGAAAAACTAGTAGTATATTTGTGCGAGCCAGGCTATTTGTAATTTAAGAAAAAATGAGACCAGCTTCTATTCAGAATTATTTACAAATTTATCAGACCTCTACAAAATGTACTTACTCAATTTTTCAGAGTAATGTGTAGCACCAGTACTCTAGAACATAACTGTTCTTAATACTCAAGGACGAGTACAAATTTGGAAATGTGTCACACCCTCATATTACCCCATTTTTAAATTATTCATCACTAATACAGTCTTGCTTGCTTGCCTGCCATTGATTTTACTGAATCAAGTATGAAACTGCCACTATATACCAAAGGCTGGTCAAGTATATCACTGAAATTTTGTTAGTGTAGTGGCCAGAGCCAAAGCTAAGGAAGAATTTTTGAAGAACAAGGACGTATCCAATGAAGAGACATTGACTCAAGTGAGTTTTATCTATTGTGCAAAGAGTGTGTGAAATATCTATTGGTTAATAATAGAATAACAGTGAGTATAAACAATGGTATGCTTCTCACTTGTGATGATCAGGTCAACCAGGCTAAGAAAGATTGGAACACATATGTAATTAGATTCAGTTTTGGTTATAATATTGAATTGGGCGCAGGACACTACATATGTATAGTGTGTAAGCATTTCATTCTCACAATTTTGAAATAAGCTTGGAAAATAACTCTTTATGAGCTGTTTGTAACTATTCTGTGTTTCCCAAGTCTAGTTTATCTTGAGAAGTTCTTCTGGAATACTGTACAAATTCAATCTTCAGTTATTTTCATTGATCAGCTGATGAAGATCCTACGGGAATCGAAACGTTTTGATAAAATTAAGAACTTCAATACTACGATTAGTTTAAAAAAAATTATTGTGTTCACTTATAAGTTCTTTTGAAGTTAGCTTTCCAGTTAATAATTGTGCTTGATGCCCAGTCTTATAATTGTTTTTTTTTTGTTTTGTTTTTTGAGAATTGATATGATAAATATTCGTAACTCACTGTAATAGATTATATAAATAGCCGACACAGAAAAGGTATTTGATTTTTTGTTTACAAATTCCTTGAAAATTTTTGACATGCTCAATTGAGCCATGTATACTACATGACTAAAATTTGGTGTTGTGTAGAAAGATAAAATTGGGTTGTTGTTTTTTTTTTTCGTTTTTTTTTTTGTTTTTTTTTTCCATTAAATTTTATTTGTATTGAGTTTTGGAGTGTCTCACTTTTACACTAGTTCAGAATGTTGCCATGGTACCAACCAGGATATGTGGTTGCTTACATTCTGAAAGTTGTTGAAGATTTTTTTTTCTGTCCATGCGCAAATTGTAGTTCAGACAGCCCAGTAACCATGCATGCCATCACCCAGAGCTAAAAATAGCATGCGGACATCGGTCAATTACCGTACAAAACTTGATTTGGAACGCACAATCAATGATGTGCATGGTCATTGTGTCCGGCCAAAAGGTGTTGCATCAAAAAGAACCAGAAATAAAAGTTTTCTCACTCGCTGGGGAAAAAATGCGATACGCGACAGGCCAAGAAGCAATAATTAAGTCGGTCGCGTGATCCCTCCGATTGTGCTGAATCAGCAACTTCAGTTCTTCAGAAATTCGGAGTCCGTAATGCTTGCGCGGAGTCGATTGTTACCTTTCCCTCAAGTTTTCTGCGTGTTCTTCTGATCTAGCTTCTTGTTAGGCTTGTATGGTTGTGTCCAAGAAATCTACGATCTCTTCGGTAAGTTTATTTCCTGTTGTCAGCAAAAAAAACGTGCTATTAGCTGTAGCTTCCTTTTGTAGCTAGTGCTTGTAATCGATGAAGCGCTACTCCAAAGATACTGAAACTAGACCTGGACCTTCTAAGCAAAGGTGTGTTTCTCACTCAACATTTAAAAAGTGGCAAAATGAGCTGGACAAAGAGTTTCAGGCTATGTCTTGGCTTGATTGTGAGGTGTCTGGGGCAAAAATAACAAAGCTTGCTTGCAAGGCTTGTAAAAAGTTTGAAAGTAAAATTGTTGGCAGGAGAAACTATAGCAATAATTATTGTAATAAAATGGGTTGACCACTCAAAATAAGTCAATGTCCAGGCAAACTTTGATTTGTTCGGACAAATTGTCCAGACAATTTTTGAGTGTTATTTTTAGGTCTGATCACCTGTTAGATAGTTTAAATCAACATAATATTTTAAAATGCAGCTATGCCTTGAAGTTCTATCAGTATATTATAGTGTTTTTATTAGCTCATTGGAGATGGCTACGAGGCTGAGGAGTTCCTGAGGCAACATGTGGTTCAATTGAAGCCTGTTGGAGAGGATAGATATAGTAAGAAATCAAGTTTAATTAACCATTAACAGTTTTGAGTTAGCTATATATATATATATAATACTTATAGCACGAGTCTGAGTACAATATGGGAAAATATTTTATGAGCACGCAAAATATTTTCACGAGCCGAAGGCGAGTGAAAATATGGCGTGAGAGTAAAATATCATTCCCATATTGTACGACGAGTGTGATAAGTGATTTATTGCTTCTTTGAAATTTTTCTCAACCGGTTACAATACAATTTTCATTGATTTTACTCGCTACGCGCGTGCTACTTGGACCGTTCAATAACAAGCGTACAATATGGGAGAATACAGAACGCTCGCGTGATGCGGAAATATTCAAGAATAAATATCAAAGCTGCAATAAATCACTTATCACACTCGTCGTACAATATGGGAATGATATTTTACTCTCACGCCACATTTTCACTCGCCTTTGGCTCGTGAAAATATTTTGCGTGCTCGTAAAATATTTTCCCATATTGTACTCTGACTCGTGCTATAAGTATTATATATATAATTATATATAATTGGTGGTTCACAGTCCCATGTTTACTGAGTAATAAGTTGGTGGAGAACAAAATTTTATTCTGCACACACATTTGAGCTGCACCCGTACAACTGTCGGCACTCCTACATTAAATTTCGGCTTTGAACTCGCAGATGATACCCACACTGCCTGCAGCATTGCGCATTACGAACAGAACGCCAGCAATTAGGTTGCTGTATGTTCATTTGTGTTGAGTGTGTGGGGGGCTTGCTACTAATGTATAGTCAATAAATACATTGTTAGCTAAATGTGACAGTCTATGGGAAAAGGGGGCACTTCACGCAAAAATTGAAATTGAGATATAGGCTCCAGAAGTAAGTCATGGGAAAAATTCTTTCTTTCTCCTATTTTTGTTTTTTGCAGAATTAGTCTTAGTGACCCTTACTCTAAGTCTACGACAAATTTCAAATGCCGAAACAACTTAAAAGACCCCAAGCGTGCCGTGGAAAGACAAGCTACTTTTTATTCTCTCTCGTTCTCGAAGTACAATAAATGGGGAATGGGCGGAGTTTCAAACAAGCAGCTAAAAAAACGGCATAGCTTTGAGAATATTGCATGCAATCTACAGCTTACCTCTGGTTGAAAGTTTACCACTACATGGAGTAGAGTAGCCAAGGATTCCGACAAGACAGGCTGTGAGACGCTCTGAAAGCTAAAAAGAACTCTACGCAAACTTCGTTAGTCGCCGTTAAAAAGCGGCTGTACGATTTAATTGCGTATGCGGAGTACGCCGTTAAGTATACGGAAACATTAATTATACCGGAAGTGGAAATTCAATTTATGTTTTCTCGATTTCTAGTTTAATTGCTTTGCTGAATACAGCCCAGTTCAACTGCCAGTTTCTCTGCACGGGGAAGGTTTTACCCTCCAGTATTTTAGCACTAAGTTGAGATAAATTGTAGCTTTTTATTAGCATAAATAACTCAATTTTTTTTGTTTGAGTGAAGTGCCCCCTTTTCCCATAGACTGTCACATATATATAATGCATATAATGTATATATACAGGGGTTCATTTAGGAATCAATTTAAGAGGGTGCGAGCTTGCCCTACCTCAAGGGAGTCACAACTTTCATACAGAACTAAGATGAGAAAGGAAATGGGCTTTAATTACCAGGACAATAATTAACCCTAAGCGCGCATGCGCAAGAGGGTTACAGTAGTCCTAGTGTCATTCATTCATTCTGTCACTCTGTCTGTCAACAGGCACTTCTGGAAGGTAGGAACCAGCCAGGCTTTGAAAGCGGCATCAAACAGCAGTATTTCACGAAGTAAGTAAAGTTAATATGCCAGAATTTTGATTTTGGACTTCATTTTCCAGAAAAAAGCGAGTCTTCGATCGTAGGCTTACAGCGGGAACCGCCCCTTAAAAAACTTACTTGTCACGTGAGCCAGCTTGCGTTGAAAATAAACTTTTAAATAGCTAACAATTACATGCATTCAGCGTGAGGTGCTGCGTTGCGTAGTCGTTGAGTGAGCAAGTAACTAATCTAGTAGTCTCTGGTTCGAATCCTAGTTGACGCTATTTTTTTTTTTCATCTTTTTTTTTCATCCTTTTTTTTTTTTTTCCCCTTTTGTCTTCTTGCCTTATTTTTCTTTATTTTCCTCTTTCTTCCTACTGATTTTATTTCTTTCCTCTGTTTTTCATTCTTTCTTCTTCCTTTTTCTTTTCTTCCTACCTTTTTTCATTCATTCCTCTTTCTTTTGTCCCTTTTCATTGTCTTTTTCAATTTCCTGCCTCTTTTCATGCCACTTCTCTTTCTTTTTTTTGTTTCTACACTTTTCCTTTGCTATTATTTTCTTTATCATACTAGCTAACTAGCGCTGAGGGTTTGCACTTCAGTGCTCTAGTTAGAGCAGCAATAAACTTGTGATTTAAGCTATTGCATTCACCTCAATTATTCACTTTTAAACTTTGCTTTTCGCTTATGAAATTTGAAGAATATTTCAAGGGGGGACAAGCGGCTCCCTAATGAACCCCTATATATAATACTTATAGCACGAGTCAGAGTACAATATGGGAAAATATTTTACGAGCACGCAAAATATTTTCACGAGCCAAAGGCGAGTGAAAATGTGGCGTGAGAGTAAAATATCATTCCCATAATGTACGACGAGTGTGATAAGTGATTTATTGCTGCCTTGATATTTTTTCTCAACCGGTTACAATACAATTTTTATTGATTTTACTCGCTGCGCGTGCTACTTAGACCGTTCAATAACAAGCGTACAATATGGGAGAATACAGAACGCTCGTGTGATGCGGAAATATTCAAGAAAAAATATCAAAGCTGCAATAAATATATATATATATATGTAATAGTTATGCCATGGCCAAAGAGGGGTTATGGAATATAACCGTCCAGATCCGAGAGATAAGGGCGGTGATATTCCATAACCCTGATGTTGCCATGGCATAACTGTTTTATACCATAGTTACTGCTACTACTACTCTCTCATATCCACCTATATGGGACCAGCCCTACCACATATAACTCTCCTGCAGCTCTCATACCACAGGAATTTACCACAGCTAGCTGCTTTACTGCTTACTGCTGAGCAGCCCAGGTAGAGTTAGATCTGGAGATAACAGCTGGCAGCTACAATGCTAAAGTAAACTTGCTAAAGTAAACTTGCTAAAGTTTTAATTTTGGGCCGGAAACACGGAAGAATTCGCTTGACACCGCACCGGGAAAATATCATAGCCCCAGGAAAAATCACCCACTTTTAATCCATGGGTGTTACGGCAGCAACCATGGTATAAATATATATATATTACATATATTGTCAATTTTTAGTTTGTAAGTTGTTATTGTCCCATATTGTAAGTGTAGCTTAAAGGTAATTAATTGCACTTGGTAATATCAATTTGATCCCATAACTTAAATTCTATGGAGTAAATATCATATTAAATATCATATTCATTAGGCCTTTTCCAGTGAATTAGTGAGATGAAGGAATAATCACTAGCAAAAATCTTGTGATAAAAACAAATATTAATAAACAAGAATAAGTTGATTTGTTCTTACTCACATTTTACAGAGTTGATGTTAACCAAGGATAAAGTTTTGGCAGAAAATTTGAAACCACCATTGAAGTCAAACTCATGAATACTAGTACGTACTAACCTCGTGACTTAATCATGTGCCATTCTGAATAACCAATTCTCCTCCTCCAGTAGTAATAAACATAACTTCTCTTTTTTTTTTTAATTTTATCTTTTTCTTTTTCTATTTCACTTTCATATGCAATAGTTAGTTTGTTGGCATTTATGTATGTGGCATAATACCAGACATTGTATTTCAACAGGTGTTTGAATATATCTGTAGTGTGTATGTATGTATGTATGTATGTATGTATATGTGTGTATGTATGTTTGTATGTGTGTATGTATGTATGTGTATGTATGTGTATATGTATGTTTGTATGTATGTATGTATGCATGCATGTATGTATGTATGTATGCATGTATTTATGCATGTATTTATGTATGTATATATGTGTGTGTGTGTGTATTATGTGTGTGTCCGGGCTAGAGTCAAATGTAATGGGTGTCCACTGGTACTGTAGTGTTTGTAATGACTGTTTGAAACAGCTATAGTGATCTATACTATAGTGTTTGTAATGACTATTTGAAACAGCTATAGTGATCTCTATACTATAGTGTTTGTAATGACTATTTGAAACAGCTATAGTGATCTCTATACTATAGTGTTTGTAATGACTATTTGAAACAGCTATAGTGATCTCTATACTATAGTGTTCGTAATGACTATTTGAAACAGCTATAGTGATCTCTATACTATAGTGTTTGTATAATGACCATTTGAAACAGCTATAGTGATCTCTATACTATAGTGCTCGTAATGAATTTGTCAGTTACTAGGTGAAAGATTATTGCGAAGATTAGCCATTTCTGTTTAAAGCACCAAACTAATCATTGGGTTCACATTATAGATGATTGTAGAATACCGTAATAAGAAATGTCTTATCAGATGTGAGAACACTGTTGAGTCAGATGATAGTATTGCTATACAGGAGTCCCCAGACACGGTGGTGGAGATTTTAGTTGAATCAGTTGGTAGTATTAGGAGAGTTTGGGTGAGTGTAGTGTGTGGTATGCTTCACGAGTGGAAGGATGCTTGTTGTACCCATTCTAAAGAAGGTGCTTGTCAGAGTGTGACAACTGGCATGGTACCTATCTGTTTGCTGGTCATCTAAATGGGGAGGGGGGGGGGGGGGGGTAGTGGTGGTGGTGTATGGTTTGAACAATGAAAATATCACAACTAAGCTGTAGGGAACTACAATACTTCAACACAACGTGCACACTTTAGAAAATGAAACGTTTTTTTTAAAGCTGTAGCTATAAACACAGCATAATGTAGACCTCTAAGCTTTGCTATAGTAACTGTTGGCACAAGTGTTTCTTAATTAAAGAGATTCTGAAAGAGAATATGAGGATATAAAAGGTATTTGTTGATGCTACTAGACAGTGTGTTTCAGTCTGCAATGAATTTTCCTCATAGGCAATTTCTACCATTTGTTGTTTTTATATCTTGTGTTTCAGCTACTTGTCCACTGTGGACTCAGTACAATGAGAGTAGTGGGAATTGCCAATGTGGTAGTGGATTGAATGGTCTAGTGAATTGTAAATATGTCAATGGATCCTTAAACCTGCAAACTTTGTATTGCTTCTGCATGACTTTCAACCAGGAGATAAATCAAGTTACAGTTGGAAGGTGCCCATTTAATTGTCATACATGGGGAGTGTGGTGCCCTGAAAGGTGGGAAATAATGTCAAAACATATTGAAAATGTAACTTCAGAAATTTGTGGAGGAAATTTCAGGACTGGCCATCTCTGTGGTGATTGTATTCAAGGCTATGGCCTCCCTGTTTATTCTTTTTCACTTCGTTGTGTGAGATGCAGAAAAAATGATTTCAAATACAATCTTGCAAAATACATTTTGTGCACTTATTTTCCACTGACAGTTTTATATATTCTGTTAGTTATCGGGAAAGTATCAATTTCTTCTCACAAATTGAGTGGATTTGTATTTGTATGTCAAGTTCTAACGATTCCTTCACTTCTATAGATAGTTGTAGCACACGATCACTTTGGAGCTGTCCGCTACATATTAGGAACAGTGACAATGTGGAATTTAGATTTTTTACGATCAGTATTTCCACCGTTTTGTCTCCATCCTAAGCTGAATGCTATGCATATTATCGCATTGGAATACATACTTGCAATTTATCCCATGGTTTTAATAATACTCACATACTTGACAGTGTGTCTTCACGACAGATATTCACTTGTGGTCTCTCTATGCAGACCTGTGCATAAGATACTCGCTTGTGTCAGGAAAGAATGGAGCATTCGTGGGTCACTAGTTCAGACATTTGCTTCTCTCCTTGTGCTATCGTATGTGAAAATACTGAACACTTCATTTGAGCTATTGAATCGAGTGAGTTTATTAGATATGTCGGGTAAACACTTGAATCAAAGCTATCTGTACATTGCTGGAACTATAGAGTATTTTGGACACAGTCATTTGCCATTTGGAATTCTGGCTATAGCAATGCTGGTTGTTTTCAACATCCTGCCAGTCATGCTCCTACTACTTTATCCTTATCAATGGTTTCAAAAGATATTCACATGCGGAAGGTACAAGCAATACCTAGTTATTTTTACAGATGCATTCTATGGCTATTACAAGCCTAACCCAAAGTGCAGTTTAAGTTTCTCTGCGGCATATTTCATATCTTACTTTGTTATATTGTATACTCTATCCATATTTAATGATTACACAATGTTATTCTTCTCTTCTTTTTATCTTGTGCTGCTTGCCTCTGCAGTCATAATCTTGCGACCATACAAGGCACAATCCTGGAATACAGTCAATTTTGTTTTAATACTATGTGCAGCATTTCTGTACAGTACTGAAGTAATGAAGTTATATTTAAAAGTTTATGAGCCACATTTGCACCGTTTAATTGATTCAGTAATTATGCTGATATCATCGTCAGTATGGTGTTTTATTATTCTGTACATTTTCTTCATATTGATCATTCCATTATATAAAAGGATAAAAAGAGTAGCATCAAAGAAGGTTTTAAAGAGGAATAGTGAACTTCCATTACTACACAACTGATGACGTTTCTGTTTGATGATGTTTCTGTTTGATGACTCTAAGTGTAGCTACCAATATATTTTTTTTAATTCCAGTAGTATTTTCTTCATCAAAATTTGAGTAACACTATTATGTCCACGTTGAGTTGGCCCGACCACAAATGTGGCAAAAGAGGAATGCACTTGGCGAAACCGGAAACCAATTAAGGTCACATGACAGTAGTAGCTCAAACGCGCGAAAACGTCGACGCCCACAGTATAAACCGGGCGGGTCCAAGGTGCGCATTATTACCGTAAGTTTACTTGTTGAAATGAAAAAGAAGCTATGGCAGTTTCTTCCGCGGCTGTATTCAATATATGCCCAGTTATAACTAATCACCCGTAGTTTATAGTTTGTACGAGCTTCTAGTTGTGCGCTAAAACTGGTTGAAGGTTGCGGAGGGTTATCTGGATCTACTAATGTAGCACAAAGCTTAGAGGAAAAGAAGCACAGGACTGAGGTTGAACGCCTCCCAGAGTAAGTCTGATTGTTGTGTACTTAAGCGTGTATTTAAACTCTGTTCTTACTTTCTTGGTGTGACGAACTTCTGAAGTACTCAACAGTAATGTGAAGAATCCAGTACATCACCTACACCTTTAGCTATTGCCACACACATTCCAGTATTACTTTGTCCTTCACACTGAATCATTCATATCATTTTCAGGGTTTGATACAGAGGGGGGGGGGGGGGGACCCTGGGAGTTCCCCCCCCCCCCCCCCCCCCTATGATTTTCACCTATACTTATTAAAACATACAAAAAACACTTTTCCTCCCAACTTTTATTGTAGGTAAGCCTAGATTTGTACAATTTCTTCAGGCTAGCCTTTGAATGCTTTAGGTTGGACCTTAGTTTGGGATTGCCTCAGCCAATGTTCATCTTTATATTACGTCCCTCTGCTGCACTTCTTCCCTCTGCTGCACTCCTTCCCTCTGCTGCACTTCTTCCCTCTGCTGCACTCCTTCCCTCTGCTGCACTTCTTCCCTCTGCTGCACTTCTTCCCTCTGCTGCACTCCTTCCCTCTGCTGCACTCCTTCCCTCTGCTGCCCTTCTTCCCTCTGCTGTACTTCTTTCCTCTGCTGCACTTCTTCCCTCTGCTGTACTTCTTTCCTCTGCTGCACTTCTTCCCTCTGCTGCCCTTCTTCCCTCTGCTGCCCTTCTTCCCTCTGCTGCCCTTCTTCCCTCTGCTGCCCTTCTTCCCTCTGCTGCCCTTCTTCCCTCTGCTGCCCTTCTTCCCTCTGCTGCACTCCTTCCCTCTGCTGCCCTTCTTCCCTCTGCTGCACTTCTTCCCTCTGCTGCCCTTCTTCCCTCTGCTGCCCTTCTTCCCTCTGCTGCACATCTTTCCTCACCTCTTCTCTCTTCCTCACTTCCTCCCTCACCTCCTCACTCTCTCTCTGCTGCACTGCTCGAATCTGTTCCTTGTGTTCCACCGATTCATAGCTATCACATTTGCTTTTTTTTTGGTTCGGAATCACTTCCTTTGGAGCCACAACGTCTCTTTTTCCTAAAATACTTTCTGATATCCATTAGCTACTACTCAGCAACTTCTACAGTCTGCCAAAGCAACAAATATACCCTTACCAACCAGGCAGCTGCTTCACAATGACCAGTGCTAAAAGCAACTTTCAAACTGGAACTGGTGATCCATAAAACTAGTGGTGTGCTTGAGCACAAATGGCGAGCGAGCCTAAAGACTATACTATTTTTATTGAATTCTAACACTGAAGCTACTGAAAATAAGGTCCAGTTTTTTAATTTAGCATACAGGGTAAAGGGATTTCAGTGCCATAGTAACAACTCTCTGCAACTGCTTGAATTGAAGGAAAAAACAACAACAACAAAACAATACGCGTTATTTAAAAGTTTTCTTTGTGATATTCTTTAGCTAAGTAGTGGTTGTAACACACAATGCTTTGACACAGCTGGACATGCACCTACACAGACTTACCTTGGCAGTAGTCTAGTGGACAATGTATTTTCCGAAATACTGTGCGCACGCACGGCTTATAACTATGACAAAGAGCGCATTGACTTACCACCGCCACTAACTCGAATAGAAATGGAAGTCCCTTAAGTTGTCAAGTATTAACTGCACCCGCAAAGAATTCAAAACGGTAAACAATTCAATTTCTAGGGTGATACGGGTACTGATCGATAAACCAGAGGATTCTGTTTAGTGCAATTTGGGACGGGGTCGAACAAATAACTAACACAAAAACGCGAGGGTCAAAGTACAAAATGACATACATACGTCCAAACATATATACAAATAAATAAACATCCCCGATTTTTTCATTTTTACCCCTGTAAGTGTCTCGCTCGCTACGCTCGCTCGCCAATGATACACCTACTCCATTCAAACTAGAAGGATAACCTACTAGTGGTGCGCTCGAATAGCGCAAATGCATGGCGAGCGAGTAAATATGAGTATAGGTAAAGATGATTTGTGAAGGAAATCGCTAAATAATAGCAATGATTAGGCATGAAGAGTTAACAATAACAGAATTACCTGAATAAACTTCGAAAGCAGTGGCAAAGAAGCGCAGCTTGACAATTTGCCATTCAGTCTTTCGCCAAGAAGAGAGTAGCTATAAACTTTTTGGTTGAAACAAAGTTGCGTAAGGCAGTGCAGCAGGATTCTCCGTGCTCGTTAATTGAAAAATACCGGAACTGTGAACGCTTTACCTAACTTACGTAATTAGAAGCGCGGGCGAAATTTTTTGACGTACGCATACATACCTACATATATATATATATATATATATCTGAAATCTCAATTGAACACGACTGATAGTCAGCTTCGCTCGCTTCGCTCGCTCGCTGAATTAGGAGTCTGGCTTAATTAATGTCAGAGCTATTCAGCTTTCAAAATGAACAAAGCTGTTTATTAATTGATCAATACATAAATATAATAAAATAAGCTTAATTTCTTTACCTTACTAGTATTGCAAGGACAAAAAAAAATACAACTATAAGGTCGCTATTTGACTTTGCCCCCCCTAGCAAAAAATCCTGTATCAAACCCTGATTTTATTCATAATTTTACCATATTTTCTATCTACTTGTTAAATTTCAACTTTTTAAATTATACAAATTTTTTTACAAAATTAATATAATTTTATAATGACATATACAATATTATATATTATATAATTTTATGATGACATGAAATTGTGGTAGATACAAGCAGCAGTTGAATTTGGAGGGTGGTAAATAGCATCCCCATAACCATAGAGAACTGTACCTATATAGACATGAGGAGTAATGGACAGCTAAAGCATTTAATATTGGCATATAGAGTCTATGATGAATTGTATATCTTATTATCTTGGTCAGCAAACAGTAAATTGGCTGAGTTTCTAAATAAATAGGCCCTATTTAAACACAAAGTCATGAGCCTAAAATGAACCAGAATGTCAAGCAGAAGGGTAGAAACGAAGTCACCAAATTACGACTGCTTTTTGTTTACAATTGTCTCCAGAGGTACTGCGCACGTGGTTAGCCCCGGTTTGAGCGCGTAACTAAATCCCGCCGAGTGTGTAGCGCGGGAAACGTGTGGTTTTATTTATTCCCATAGACTTTTCTATTGAGTTTTGGAACTGCACTTTCCCGCCCGCTCTGAAGTTTGTAAAGGGAATTTTCTGGACCGCTTCGGCACGAGCTTTCGAATGGTACAAACCCCGGAAGCGTAGCTACTTCCGTTCAAAAGTTATTAACGATTTTTACCACGCCAACTCAACTTGGACATACTGGCTACATTATAAATTAGAATAGCTAATTTAGCTAAATTGCCCGTGGGGTGTAATTTTGAAAAAAAGAAAAAAAAAAAGATTGCTAGAGCTAGCTATTCTCACAATGATAATAAAAAAGGAAAAAAAAAGTACACAAATTTAATCAAGCATTAGCTAGCAAAAGGCAATAGCAAATTGTGCTCCTGTGGGAATTTATTGCTGGAATAAAACAATCCAATTGGCAATATACAGCATTATGATAGAATGCATAATATGCAGGTACCAAAGACATCTACAGCCTTTAATGGCCACAGCATTCCCATGTTATGCTACCACAAAGAGTCTTTGGAAAAGATAAGCTAGCTGGTTGGTTGGTAAATTTCACCTCCAGTAGCTAGGAATTGTTAATTTAAATCAATTCAAAGGAAAGAAATTTCTGCTGCATGTAAAGGAAATCAAAATTCCAAACTGCATTTTCTTCCTCTTATAAAAGTTAGATATAAATGCTCACCTAAGGATTTATGGTGTAGCTTGGGTTCACAAAGTGATTCTTGTTGAAAGGGTCTCAGACTTCAGACAGACCTGTAGCTATATGAAATTTCCCAGCAAAAATACATTGAAGCCAAAACCCAGTACTCGTTCTCTTGTGATTGACTTCACAGAGTATTGCCACAAGCAGCAGATATGGGGTGAAGTACTTGGTACTTGTGCTTAAGCACACTTTAGTATAGGTCACAAAGTAGCTACTCATGACATAACCAAAATACTCTATCTGTATTTTAGCACTTCCAATTTTCACTGGTACTACTTTTGAAGTAGCTATTTTTAACTAGTTTCATAATGATATTCGGCAATCAGCCCTGTGCTGCTATTTGTGCTAATAAAGTTATGAACTGCTCACCATCTCCTTATTAGGATATCAGGTGACCTCCATTTTCATTGTGAAAAGGCGGGAAACTACTTTACATTCTTCAACAAAATACAATTATGAAATCAATTAATTGGCTTCTGAAAGTAGCTATTATCTCCCTTAGCTACATCTGATCCCAAAGGCCAATGAAAATGCATCATGTGTTTTAGTTATGCCAGTTTTCAAAATAATCACATGTACTTCAGTTGGAACTTATGTTGTAATTTAACTTCAAGCAAGAAATCTACAGACCACACACAGGAACACGTGATACACAAAACAAAATGATGTAATAATGACGTAATAGGTAAATCTACTAATTATAATAGGAAGTTTAAGTATGACAAAATTCTTGTTCCAACACTCCCACTTAATTAGTAGAGTTCATCAATGCAATTCCTTGATTCCCATGCATGCACGTAGTTTTTCAAACTGCACACGAGGGATGGGCTTAGTTAGCAGATCAGCTACCATTTCATTTGTTGGGCAATATGTGATATCAATGATGCCTTCTTCATTTGCTTTTCGAACAAAGTGGAAACGGATGTCTATATGTTTGGTCCTAGGATGATCAGTTGGATTTCGTGCAAGTGCAATGGCCCCTTGATTATCTTCCATAATCGTAATAGGCTTCGATGGTACTTGAAGATCATTGAGGAACTTTTGAAACCAAGCAGCTTCTTGAGCAGCAGTGCTAAGAGCTATATACTCCGCTTCGGCTGTAGACAGTGCAACAACTGTCTGTTTCTTGCTTAGCCAGCTCACTGCTCCATCTGCCAGCACGAATACATTCCCTGTGGTTGAATGCCTGTCATCAAGATCACCTCCCCAATCGGCATCTGAGAATCCAACAATCAATTCTTTATCCTTAGTATACTTCAATGCCAAGTTCTCTGTTTTCTTGAGATAACGAAAGATTCTTTTGACTGCTGTTTTGTGAGCCTCCGTGGGTTTCGAGCAAAACTTTGCAACTGTACTGGGACAACGCCCACGCAAATATTCACAATAATTGGATTTTGGTTGCTAGGGATTACTAACCTTTTTCTTGGTGTTTGTAGAGCTCCAACTAAGGGTGGATCCTAAAAGAGTACTGCTAATGGACTAACTAAATAAAAAGAACGGGCCTTGGGAGCCTGTTTCGTTCAAGTTACGAGCTCCTCAGCCTCAAGTATATAATCCACAACTCCTCCGCGGGTGCCGTCGCTGACGAGCCCATTCTTCGTCTACTGCTACATTTGTTGATTGTCTTCAAAACCTTCGTTGTACTTTTTCTCAATTCTGCTTTGTTTTGCCTAGTTGATTGTGCTCATTTGATCCTCGCGGCAGCGCGCCCAAATTTTTTTCTTTCAAAAAAAATTGCAACGAACATTTTGTAGCTAAGGTCATAGTCAGCCTGTGTACGAAGTTTGGAGTCATTTCTACTCACAGTTTCTGAGAAGTAACACAAAATAGAATCCAGGACTAAAAATTAGTCCACGCGATCTTTTGGCAGAGACTTGATTGCATTCAAACCACACCCACAACAGATTCAATTGAATCCCGCGGGAAAGTGAGTTCCAGGTGCTCACTAACTTTCGGGCGCTTACCGGTTAGCAAACCAGTTTTCTGGCCGCCTCTCCTTCTCGATGATAAGCCCTACTGAAACGAGTGTGAGGAGATTATTGTAGTCTTGTTAATAGTGTTTTTCTCGGCATGGTCAGGTAAGGGAAGCCTTTTATCAAGCTAGCTAGATGCATATTCAGTGTGTATGTACCTATAATAGATTAGTGAACCATTTTTGCTGCTGGAAAACTCTACAGTTTCAGTTTGTGTACAGTTTTCTGTACTTAGCTATTCACTTCATTTGTTTATTCATCCTTACTTAGCTACATCACAAAATATTCCTCTATATTTAGCTGGCTATTTCAAAATATTTTTTATATAAAATAAGTATCATTATATTATATACATTCATAAAAATTATCACTGGTCATCACAATACTGTAAAATAAAAAAATCATGAGTGATATATCAGAAAGAAGTTTTGCACAAGAATAAAAAATTAAAATAATGGAGTCATTAGTGAGGTATTATTTACCTGTCAAAGCTTGGAGACAATCTGGGAACCGGTGTCTGCTCTAGGGAGAAACAATACTGATAAAGTAAGCCAAGAAATACAATATCAAACAGCTGCGGCTCTTTACAACTTATAGCGGGGGGCGGGGCCTCGGTTAGTTTTATCAATTGGTGGGCGGGAAGCTTTGAATTACCCGCGCAAGCTAAGTTAGCGGTCGTTTTTACTATTGCGTGCGAGCACAGCGGATTTTTGTGGTTATTTGTGGTGCGTGCGGGTGCGCGCGCGTTGCTATGTCCCAGCACCTCCATAAACAACATTTACACCCAAGTAGTAATGAAGCTGACCCATGTCCTTCATTTTGAAACGTTCAGACAATAAACTCTTCAAATCTATCAGATCTTCAATTACATCTGCTAAAAGAATCAGATCATCAACATACACTGCAACGATGATAGCATGATCTTCAAATCGAGTGTAAACACAAGGATCTCCATTGCTCTGGACAAATCCTGTTTGGACCAGGAATTCTTTTAATGCCTTGTTCCAACATCTTGGTGCTTGTTTAAGTCCATAGAGAGATTTGTTTAATTTGCACACGAGATTTTCCTTCCCTTGAATTTCATATCCCTCAGGCTGCTGCATATATATATCTTCATCAAGCATTCCATTGAGGAAGGCTGTAATCACGTCCATCTGATGAATAATCATATTGTTTTGTACAGCATAAGCCAAAAGTGTTCGAACTGAAGAATGACGAATAACTGGAGCAAACGTCTCGACAAAATCAATCCCATATCGTTGTGAGTATCCTTTTGCAACCAGTCTACTTTTGAAGCGATCAATTTTACCTTCACCATCATATTTCACCTTGTATACCCATTTGCAGCCTATTACTGATTTTCCTTCCGGAAGTTTTACTAGATCCCAGGTGTGATTCTCAATAAGAGAATGATACTCCAAGTCTGTTGCATGTTTCCATTCCTCTGCTTGTAGACTTTTACTAGCTTCATCAAGGTTTTCTGGCTCTACAATTTCATGCACAGTGTAAGCACAATGGGCTCTGGTTGTGGAAGAATCAATACCTTCAACATTCACTGCAGCCTCTAACCTTTCAGGAAAACCATAGTAGTCTGGAGTTCTGACAGTTCGCTGAGACCTTCGTGGAGCACTCAAGGATTCAGTTTCTGGCACTGGCTCAACTTCAGCTGATTCTTCCTCATAATCAAAAGACATTTCACTCGAGCTCCAAGATGCGTCACTGTTTCGACTAGAAAATCTGAAATCAAATTCATTGAAGGAAACGTCTCTCCTTGTGATGACTTTCTCTGTACTTGAATCCATCAGTCTGTACCCTCTAGGATTCTTGCTGTAACCCACAAAGCACATTCTTTGAGCCTTCTTATCAAGTTTTCTTCTTTCTGCACTTGGAATATGGCAGTACGCTGCACACCCGAATACGCTGAGGTGAGAAACATCTGGTTTGTGTCCATACCACTTTCAAATGGAGTATAATGGTCTTCATTTGCACTATTTGTGACACGATTGCGAATATAAACAGCAGTCGCTACTGCCTCAGCCCACAATTTGTTTGGTAGTTTCGAATGTGATAGCATAGACCTAGCAGATTCTACTATAGTGCGATTAAGTCTTTCTGCAACACCATTCTGCTGAGGTGAGTGAGGTACAGTTAGTTGATGTTCAATTCCCTTTGAAGTGAGATAGCTTTGAAAGTCCTTGGACATATACTCACCTCCGTTGTCAGTCCTGAGTTTAGCAATATTAGCATCACACTCACTGGACATCATCACCTCGAAAAGCTTAAATTTCTCAAACACTTCAGCTTTGTTCTTGATAAAGTAAATGGAGATAAACCTTGTAAAATCGTCAACAAACGTGACAAAATAACGACTTCCTCCAACTGACTCCACTTGTAATGGGCCGCATACATCACTGTGAACTAGTCCCAACTTCCTTCTTATGTGAGTGACTTGAATGGCTTGCGCTGCATCTTCCCTTCTACACACCCTTCACAGAATGATAATTTTGCAGACTCTGGTAACTTGATGCCACAAGCAAGTTCTTGATCCACGAGGACACGAAGTTGTTGAAAATTTAGATGGCCCAACCGTTGATGCCACAAATCAATATTTGACTTATTTTCAGACACTATCGATGCACTCTCCTCTGTCATAATGACTTTGCATTTCAACTGGTACAACTTCCCATATGCATAACCAATTCCTTTCAAACCACCATTAGGACCACTTATCCAGCATTTCATTTGCCCAAATTTCACAGTGTTTCCTTTCTTTGCGGCTGCTCTTACAGAAAACAGATTATATGCTAACTGAGGAACATGCAATACATCAAACATAGTAGCTCGTTTTGCCTGACTGTCCAATCGAACATTTCCAACTCCCACTGCCTCGACAACTCTTCCATCGCCAACGCTTACCTTTTCATGGACAGAAAATGGTCGATAATTTGTAAAATAGTCTCTTCTGTAAGTCATATGGCTAGACGCGCCCAAGTCCACTAGCCATTTCTCCTCATCCATTATGTCCGATACAGGAAACGCTCCTTCTGCTTCAGACTCAATTTCTTCTTCCATGATCTTTGCTCGATGCTGAGATTTTTTTCGTTTTGGACAAAATCTCTGAATGTGTCCTACTTCATCACAGCTCCAACATTTGGGAGGTTTCCACTTCTGTGCTCCCACTAGTGCTGAGTTCTGTCCTACCTCAGCCTTGACTTCTTGAACCTTGATCTTTCTTTCTTGATGAAGCAATTGCTGCTGAACAAAGTCAAGTGTTAAATCATCCACACGTGCCTCAAGGGCAGTAACAACGGAGGCAAATGGTGAAGGCAAGCTTCCAAGAAGTGTGACCACTTGATCTTCTTCTGAAATAGGTGATCCGATTGAACTAAGTTTGTCCGTCAATTCTTTCATTTCCTTAATATGCGTTTCAATGGAAGAACCTTCACTCATTTCCTTTCGAAAATATTTCTTCTTCAGGAAGAGCTTGTTTGCCAGTGTTTCTCTTTCGAAATGTTTCTTGAGAGCATCCCAAGCTTCTTTTGGTTCTTCACAGGAGATTATCAGATACAGCTGTGAGGCACTTATTGCCATAGCTAAAATAGAAAATGCCTTCTGAGACTCACTCTTGAACTTCAACCGTTGCTCCTCCGTTGCATGTTCTGCTAGCGTAGCAGATCCTTCAATATATTTCCACAATCTTTTTCCCAACAGTAAATGCTTTACCTGAAACTTCCAAGTAATCCAATTGGATCCATCCAATTTATCCACGGTCCACTTGTCCTCCATTTTTCCACAATGCACAATTTTCCAGTTCCAGAAGATTGCCAGGAACTGACTGACTTTTCTAAATAATACACACCGGATTCCACTCTGAATCCGATAACTCAACGAACACAGTTATTCGCAATCGTTCTACACTAACTGCCACCCGCGCCAAACTCGTTAGCTAGTATGACCTGCTCCAGGCTACCGTATCTTTGAACGTACGTCCTGGGCCCATAACCTGTTGTAATTTAACTTCAAGCAAGAAATCTACAGACCACACACAGGAACACGTGATACACAAAACAAAATGATGTAATAATGACGTAATAGGTAAATCTACTAATTATAATAGGAAGTTCAAGTATGACAAAATTCTTGTTCCAACAACTTAAACTTAACAACCCTGACTTCTAAATCCAACATTCGTAAATACATCAAAAGATCTAGTTATAATCTAGCTAGTTCCTTAGATTCAACATGATTTTCTTATAATTTACTAGTATTTATTTTTTTCGGTGTAGCTAATTACAGACATTGTATGGGAAGTAAATATTAGATGTTTGAAGAAAATCTGTTGGAGTCCTGAATTTCAATCAGCTTGTAGATATTTGCACTCATCGTTTAAAAATGTTTCAATAATCATGTGTGTATTCAGAAAATTCACTTATTTTTTTAAACCTAATGTGGATAGCAGTAGGACTGTCGAAACAATGTTACTGTCTGTACTGTTATGAAAAATGTTGACGTGTGTGTGTGTTTTTGAACCCATGATGTGCTTGACACAGTATGAAAGTTACATGGATCCAATTTTGTGGAAAAACTAAGATTTTAATAATTATTTTTCATAATTTAACAGTAAGTATACAAAAGAATGATGACAATAAGCCAAAATAAACTACTAGTTATAAAATGAGAAATCTAATAATGTCATTTATAAATTGAGTAGCACTAGCTAGTGCATTCCTTCTGTTTATTAAGTAGCAGTGTCCTTGACATTTGACGATTTACTGTCTATGAATTCCTCAAGGTTCATATCTTTCACAGACATGGGATTCGATAATACAATAATATTAGTCTATAGAATAAATTGAACACAAAACAGTTAGATTGTTAAACAGAGGAAAAATTTCTAACCTCAGAATTCTTGGTTCTGATTTTTTGCCACTTGGATGCAGTCCATTGGATGGCTTTATCACGTACTGGTTTTGTGAAGACTACTAGGACTAAGAAAATGAAGAATCCTTGAAATGCCACCATTATTGTGTAGATGTAGGCCAAAGGCAACAATTCCTCTCTTTCTACTATCAAAACTACAATAATCCAAGTCAGTCCCATTACTACTGTTAGACACAACTGCCTTCAGCCACTTTGGAATTTTGTTAGATTCTGTTTTAATGTCACGCTTTCTTTGCTGTTTCCACATAATAACAGCAGCCATTATGAAGAGGATGAAATTACATACAAAAATAATAATCACTGGAGCTATGAAGGCCCATATAAAATAATTATCAGTTTTCAAGAAGCACCTGTATGTAGTATATGAATTTATTTAAATTCAGATGACAATATATTCAATAGGAAATAGCCGTAATAGTTTTACTTACGCTGCATGGTTGCCATAATATTTGTCCGAAAATCCATACCCAAGAGGCAAGGTGAGGACTCCCATATAAAGAAGAGGAAATCCATAGCTTATTATTGTGAAAGAAATTCCATATTTCTTTGTATTAGTTATGAAAACTTTGACAAGAGCAAGGTAAAGAAAGACACCCTCCATTAGCATCCACATGAAGGAGACCAGGAAGAAGTAGTGGAGGAGAACTGCTACGACCTGACAGTGTATGGGGACAGTGTCACTTCCAGTCTTGTCTATGCCAGCCACAAAAATAATTTGTGCAATAGACAAACTCAAGCAGAGATTGATGTGAATGTATCCTCTGAGGCTTCGAAGAGATCTAAATTATTTCAATATAGTGTTAAAACATATTATAAGCAATTCAAATACTTAATTGGATTATTGCTAATTGGCCTAAATTAAGCTCTAACTTAACCTTTTTTGCTCAAGTATGATTCTTTTTAACTTACTTGTAAATTATAAATATTGTTATTGTTGCAACATTTGAAAATATAGAAACAGAGATTCCAATATTTCCTATAATTTGTAGGGATAATTTGATTTTTGTACTGAAGACAATTGGCTTTGAACTGAGAAGAATTGGTTACATTCACTAATGATGAATATTTTTTAATACACCCTCTGGTGGACCATTCACCAACTTTGAGTATATTTGACCTACAAGAAAGAAAAGAAAAGTGTCAGAAAGCTAGGCTCACAAACTTAATTTACACAGTCATTTATTTATTTGTCTAATTATCTAACTAAATTAGTCTTTATCACTTACTTGTTGTGGTGTATATTCAAGAATACACATTTTGTGCTTAGTGAGGCATTTGCTTTCAGTTTATTCTGTACAAATACATCGAGTGCAATCACCAATAGCAAGCAGATAGGAATCTGTCAACTTACTGCCAATGAGGTTGTATGGTTAAATGTGATGGTAATATTACCACTGAGATTGTTACTTGTCGTGGAATCCTCATTGTCATCATACTTCAATGATATTCCAATAACATCTGATGCAACTTGATAGTTACTAACCAATGCATGATTACTACATAATAATTTAATAACAGCAATAATAATAATAATAATAACAATAATAACAACAACAACAATAATAATGAATAATAAACATAATATGGTGAACAAGTGAAGCAAGCGAGACACTTACAGAGATAACACAATCAAAATTCTGTCATATTCATTAACTATTTTATTTTTTGTTGTTTTTTTGCTTATATGGTACATAAAACCTCTTTATTGCCTGTTGTGCCACCACAAATACTTGAGTTAGTAAAGCATCTTGTTAAAATAACAAAGTAATGAAGCTGTCAATCACTCACTGATGAGTGTAGGCCCTGCCAGATTTCTCTAGCATTATTTTTCTAGAATATTAGACATGAAATAGCATAGTGCAATAATTCTAGAATAATAAGGGTATTTAGGAGAAATAATAAAGGGAAAATGAGAATAATCAGTTCATTATAATCCTTAATTATGAAGAAAACCAATAGTGCTTTTTCCCCTCTCTTTTTCTTATAAAACAAGGACATACACATTTAGAAATGTGGTCAAAAGATAGATCTTCATTACTTTATTAATGCAGCTGGGTTTGTGTTGGCCACTTTGCTATTGTATTTCCAAATGAAAACGTTTGAAACACTGGGAGAGCTGTCAGCTCAGGCTCAGAGTCAGCAAGTATCTGGAGAATTTGTAAACGGCTTCTCGAACTATTTTCAGCTGTAGCAGAGCATGTTATCTCCATTCTTTGAACATTTTTACAGGGATGTTGAAGGTTTTCACTGAAAGAGTAGCTAGCAATATAGTGAATCCTTTATATTGAGTAATTTAGCATAAATGTAAGAGAAATTGATTCTTTTACACATTCATTTCGTAACATACCAACTCTATATAGCTACTCCAGTCATCACTATTTCACTTATTCCTAATTGGATAAGAGAATAGTAGAATTGTTATTGAATAACAAACCCTTTCTTTTGGAATAATAACATTTTCTTGGAATAAGACAAAACAATTAGTCTAAAAATTTCGAGCATGATCCAGCAGACTTTACTAATGAGTTGCAGGCCTTGAAAAGCAAGCAAATCTTGGTGGCAACCTAAACATCTGAATCTTTGTTTACAATTTAAAAGAAATAGATTAGAGAACCCAACAGCATATTTCTCTTCACAGTCACTGAATAGGTAGGTCAAGTTAGAACGTTTCAATTTCAACAACTATATAAATTATGCCAGTGACTGTAGCTATTGCCTATATGGTTGTTAGAGTAAGATATGTCATCTTCTGCACACACCACAAGGTTGTCCAGTGATTGCAAGAGAGTACTGCCTATCACTGAAATTTTCAATGTTTCATTCTATAAGTGTAAAGGAAAACGCAAGCAAGCAATAAAACAAATTCCAAAATTTTTACTTATGAAAATTGTTAACTCATGAAAAATGTTATTGGCATAATAACTACAGCTGAGTATTTTTTCCAAAATATTTACATGTGGTATTTAGAAACGACAAGTCAAGGCAATCTATTCATAATCAAACACCTTTATCCACTCTAAGCAATATCATGGCAAAACTACATGGCAATGCTATGTTTAAAGCATAAAGAAAACTGTGAATATTGGCTGAATCTGATTCCTTGACAAAAATGCACTGCAACTTCTTCAATACTACAATTTTCTAACTGCAGAAAATCAGTTGATCTAAGATAGCATAGAAAACTGACCTAATGAAGCACCAAAGGTGCGAACCGTCAAAGCTATTAAATACTACGTAACTATTACAATATAATCTCCTTCCAAAAAAACAAGTACCTATTAGCTATTTCAATGAGGCATCAATATGTGAGGGGCTCTGCGAAAACCGGACTTTTCCCTAAAAAATTCAAAATTAAAATTTTGTTATACTCTGAAAATTTATTCTTTCTTCATTAAAACAAGCTATTTAGCGCTAGTATACGCTAACGCATTCAATACTTATGAGCGTTTTAAATCGGGATATTCAAGGAGCTAGATTCTAGAAAAAACGCGATAAAGATTGTTTACGTTTGATGACGAACTTCCGTATTTTTCCGTATAGCTACGGCGGGCGTTTGGGGGCGGTTTATTTGTAAACAAAAAAATGGCAGCGCTTAGACTAACTTTTAACAATTGGTGATTGAAGGTAAGTGCATAGTGGCAGTTACTTCTTTTTAAGTTGTTGCGTTTTGTATGCTTACTTGCATGGTTATAGACATGTCTGTATCTAGTGAACTAACTTCAGTTAAGAATCTATGATAACAGTTAGCTACTAGCTATTTTTACAAAAAAAAAAACTAGTCAATATCTATTATACTTATTGAATATCTATTAGGTCTGTCCCTGGTATATTAGAGAAGTCAGAAATACTATTTGTAAGATTCAAGTTATTTATAATGTGGAGAGATTGATGTAGCTAGTAATTCAAGTATAAAGTTAATGACTAGTAATTGTTAATTCTTGCAGGATCCACGATTATGTCCAGGTCTTTTACACTTTGAACAAACACGCTGTGTCTTCATCACTGAAATATCTGCCTCATGCTGACTCGATGAAGTGGCCATGGGTTCATCTGGAACTGGAGTACAGTGCCGACTTCCTGGCTTTGGTACATTTGGCAATGGACAGGTAATATCTTTGGCTTCATCAGAACAGAAATCTCTAATGGATTCGTACAAGTACCATTTACGTTCTGGTGACATAGACTTTACTGGAACAAGTGTTGGTAATTCTGTATTGTCAGGTTTCCAATTATCCTTCAACAGAGAAAAACATTGAGACTCACTGTCAGAGTGCTCTTTAACTGTTACTCCACCAGGTTGAGCAGAGTCGAAAATAAAATGATGGTACTTCTTAATTCCCGATATCCTTTTCAAATGTGGTGCAAAGAAATCACTCCAGTTCATTGTTGGCACCTCAATAGTTCCATTTTCATCAGCAACCAACTGTGACACATTGCAAACACCTGATTTGTTAACAACTTGAGCGATTTCCATGAGACTGCTAACTTTGGTGCGACGATAAAGCCTTTTGAATAACCCAAAGCAACGATCGGGAGCAAACTTAGTATGTCCTACCACGAGAAATGACAATGTAATCTTCTTGTGCCTTCCTGTCATGCAACGCCATGCCAAGTACTGAATAACGAAGTTATTTTTGTTCTGCCCTGAACAATTGTCACAATGGAGAAAGACTTCCATTTCTCCCAGTCCGTGGTGCAAGAAGAAGTAGTGCAGTTGGCTAATTACAACATTGGCACCTTTCCCACAATCAGCTGCTTCATCAGTGAGGAAATTTATCTGTCGAGGAATTCCCTCACAATGAACTCCAAAAATGCTGCACTTGCGTGGAGTCAAGAAAAAAATTGGCCCTGGCTGGAGAGGATCGCAAGGATAATGCACTTGTTGTGCATAATCAAAACTGTAGTGTACAGAAATGTTAATAGAGTTTTCAGGTGTTACAATGTGGAGGAGGAGGGTCAAAACAACTGTTGGAACTGAAATGATTTGTGATTTGTAAACGACAAGAATCACATGTTGCTTTATAGTACGACCGTTCGAGTTGAACTAGGAGTAGATGGTCCTGTGCAACTTTGATTTGGGCACTTTTTTCAATGTCAGGTTGATTTGCTGCTCTTAGAATGGCAGTACTGTTCTGTTGGCATGTCCAACATAGATCAGACATTGGTTTCATGATTATGATTGATGGCAACAAAGACTTCCAAGTTTTATTAAAAGTGGAGTATGCTAAGGTGCGAACTGGCTCACTAGAGGCAGCAGCATTCTTGTAAAGCTGCCAAATTCCGTGTTTGGATACACTCGATGGCAAGAGCTTGATATCCATTTTGCTATACCCAGGAATGCGTCCAGGTAAAAGAACTGCATTCAGATCTGCATAGTTTAGCAAAAATTTCACACAGTATTCCAAAGAAGAGAGTGAAAGAGCATTGTGAGGTTTCCTGTTGGAATTGCCGTGAATTCTGACAGTTAAACCGTTTAGCTTGAAACTAGCCACAAGACTGTTCAGACGAAATTTTCCAATTGTATGTAAAAAGAGGAACATACGACTACAGATTTGTTCACTACCATGCGAGTATTTGCTGTATGATTTTTGTCTCTGCTTGTTCGCATGACCTGGATTAGGTGCAGTGGCAGTACTCAAGTTGGTGTTTGACATAATTTGGCCAAGAATGACCAAGTCAAGCTCATCATGGGACAACGATAGACACTGCGATCGAACATCCATTATATGTTCAAACGAAAATTTCAGACTACACTGGCCACCATTATCAATTCTGCAACCACATCCTTTCTTTATAAATTCTTTCACTACGTTGACCTCACTTATATCCGACAAAGTTGGTTCAATTTCGATATCAGTATTTCCATGGACTACTGAACTCACTATTTCATCAACAATGTCACTGTTTTCTAGTCCATCGTCCTCATCTTGCTGGTTGGAGCTTTCATCTTCATCCATCAGAATAGCATCATTCTCACTCTGCTGCTGGTCACTGCTTATGACTGTATCATGATCCTGAACGGAAAAGCTTTTAGAATGGTAGTCAATCATTTCATCATCAGAATCAGAGCTATGGTCATTATGAACACTTAGATCCTCACCTATTTTAAAAACAATTACTTAAAAAAAATTATTAAAAAAATGTATTGATATTCATACTTGAATCATATTCACTATTTGTTTTGTCACTGTCAAAATAATCTCCAATGACTTCCAAAAGGGCCTGTTGATCCTCAGCACAATAATGGCTTAGAGCGTTCAGAGAAATCGCTGCCTCCGAGGAACTAATCGAATTAGCCATTGCGCTTGCCGCTGGATTTCTATTAGTTGCTATAGATACGGCGCGGGTTTTCCCCTATTCTCCGCTACATTCCCGTTATACTGTTTGTGTCACATAACTAGTGGTGTGCTTGAGCACAAATGGCGAGCGAGCTTTAAACTACACTATTGTTAAATGATTGATTTTAACAAGTAACACTCAAGCTACTAAAATAATAGTCAAGTTTTTAAATTACGTATGCGGTAAAGGGGATTCAAAGCCATAGTAACCGCTCCCAGCAACTGTTTGAATTGAAAAAGAAGCAACAAAATCAAGTCACTTTATTTAAAGTTTCCTTTGTGACATTCTTAATAGTAGTTGTAACGCACAATACTTTCACACAACTGAACATACCTACGCAAGACTTACCTTCGGTTCGTCTAGTGGACAATGAATTTACAAGTAAATGCTGTTGAGTAGGGCTTATAACTGTGACAAATAGCAACTAACTCGAATAGAAATGGAGCTCCCATAAGTTTTTGCGTTTAAACTGCACCCGCAAAAGAATTCAAAGCAGTAAACAATTCAATTTCTAAGGTGATACGGGTAATGGTCGCTAAACCGGAGGATTCTGTTTAGTGAAGTTTGGGACGGGGTCGAACGCGGAGTAAACACAAAAATACGGAGGGTCAAAGTACAAAATGACATACATACGTCCAAACATAATATACATAAATAAACAAACATCCCCGATTTTCGATTGTGTTACCCCTGTAAGTGTCTCGCTCGCTACGCTCGCTCGCCAAATAAAAAAAGCCGTTTACGCGGCGGTGAATGACAGCGTTTGGAGTGTCTGATTTTGAGGCTCTCGTTTGTCATGAAAACGATTGTTTTAGGCACTGAAACTTTGAGGATTGTTAGATAAGAGTACGAAGTTACCGATAATGTAAAAACATTTTTTTCAAAGAGATTGTTTTTCGGTGTTTTTAACGGTACTAGTGGTGTGCTTGAGCACAAATGGCGAGCGAGCCTTAAACTATACTATTGTTAAATGATTGATTTTAACAACTAACACTCAAGAGCTACTAAAATAAAGTCAAGTTTTTAAATTACGTATGTGGTAAAGGGGTTTCAATGCCATAGTAACCGCTCCCAGAAACTGTTTGAATTGAAAAAGAAGCAACAAAATCAAGTCACGTTATTGAAATTTTATTTGTGATATTCTTAATAGTAGTTGTAACGCACAATACTTTCACACAACTGAACATACCTACGCAAGACTTACCTTCGTGATTCGTCTAGAGGACAATGCATTTTCAAGTAAACACTGTTGAGTAGGGCTTATAACTGTGACAAATATCGTATTAACTTACCACCGCCACTAACTCGAATAGAAATGGAGCTCCCATAAGTTTTTGAGTTTTAACTGCACCCGCAAAACAATTCAGAGCCGTAAACAATTCAATTTCTAAGGCGATACGGGTAATGGTCACTAAACCGGAGGATTCTGTTTAGTGAAGATTGGGACGGGGTCGAACGCGGAGCGAACACAAAAATACGGAGGGTCAAAGTACAAAATGACATACATACGTCCAAACATATATATAAATAAATAAATAAACAAACATCCCCGATTTTCGATTGTGTTACCCCTGTAAGTGTCTCGCTCGCTACGCTCGCTCGCCAACTATGTAAAAGCGTTTTTAGGGAAATGTCTGGTTTTCGCAGAGCAATGAAAATGGTACACTTCATTTCTATATAACCCTTCCACATTTCCATCTGTAATTATAATTCAACTCACTCTCATACCAATGCTGAGGTTCTATGATGATGAATTATTTGTCTAAATATATCCTTAAATTAAAGAATATTGCGGCTCTAAGCATCGTAGCCTTACAATTATAACACCTTTACCTATGCCCCCGCACAATAATAGAAGGAAAATTGTTGGGACGCCAGACTAGCTACACATCGCTCTAGCCAGTTTTGCTGGACACCCCTATGTCCCTAGTGTCTTTCAATATCTAAAATTCTTACCATTTAAGTATGGAGACTGCTCAATACTCCTAAGAGCCCTAGTAGCCAATGAATCAGTTATCTACAATCACGTGACCGCTGTGTCGGTAATAGGGTATGGCCTCGCGAGACACTTTGCCGGAAGTCACGTGAACGCACGTGTCAGTGAACGCACGTGTCTGCATCTGGTTGGTATGGTAGTCGGTTGCTAGACTGATGGCGGATGACGAAGAAATAAATTTAAACTGTGTTTGTGGAGATTCACAAGTATGTTTGTTTTTTGTTTTTTGTTTTATATAGGTTATTTTATTGATCTATATTTAGTTCAACGATAACCTGATCGGCTGCGATTATTGCGATGTCTGGGAACACCAGATTTGTAGGGGTTTATCGAGCCACCCTCAGAGGAGGTAAAACACTTCTGCCTACAGTGTCTCCGTGTCACTCCATATGATGCGGAAGTACGTATATTTATATATATGTATATGTGTGGAACACTTATATGTGTTAAATTTATTACCCACAGCCATTAATTTGTTGTCGAAAGTTTATACACCATGTTTCAAAGAATAGACACGTGGTTGTTTTTTCTAGAAAGAGGTTATGAAGTCTGTCAAGATATCGGAAGGAGGGTTCATGGAAGTATTAAGCGAACTTAAAGATTTTTTTATTCTATGGAAGAATAATAGGAACAAGTAAGTTATTTAACATGCTTAAGAAACAAATTTATCGTTTGCATATTATTGCAGGACGTTTACGGTGAATTTTTCAGTATTAGAAGACGTGAGAGAGCGTTATTTTAAGGTTAGTATTATTATTAGTGTTTGTTTTCTGGCATTTTCTAAATTTGTTTATATACTTGTAGAACTGCCGTGGTATTCTAGTTGGCGAAGTAAGTGTTACTTTTGTATTAGTTCTGTTTACTATTCTTTGGTTCGGAGACACTTACCAGTAATGAGTGGTCTTGCATGTTGCAAAGGTCCAACTATATCGAGAGAAAAAAAGGAAGTTAATGTCTCATGGGATCCATTATTGTCATTGTTTGTTAGTTTTTTAATGTTCAAAAAGTATATATTTATTTATATACGGATGCAATATTTTTTTTTAATTTATGTGCGTGGGCGATACAATTAATGAGTTGCCTTGAATGTTGCAAAGGTCCAACTGTATCGACACGAAAAAAGAAAAGAAAGTTAGTGTCTCATGTGATCGACCATTGTAATATTTTGTTTGTTTTTAAAGGTTCAAAAAAGTAGAAGATAATTATTTATATATGGATGCAATGTGATTTTTTTAAAATTTATGTCTTAATAGTCTGGTACTCCTCACAAAGTTATAGAACCGCCAACTAGCCACAAGGTAAATTTAGGGGTAACACTTTACCAGCATCTATATATACAGAAATTGAATTTAGTGACTTAATGATTTCAAGTTGAGATTGGGAGATTCAATTATAGAGTGGCCTTGCATGTTGCAAGGGTCCAACTATATCGACACGAAAAAGAAAAAAAGTTAGTGTCTCGTTTATTTTTAATGTTCGAAAAAGTAGAAGATATTTATTTATATACGGATGCAATATGATTTTTAAACATTTTATGTGTTAATAGTCTGCTCATAACTCTCCATTGCCGCCGTCTCAAGTCAGTGAGGTAAATTTAGGGGTAACACTTTACCAGCATCCATTTAATGTACCACTAATGTTACATAGAGTACAGCTGATTATAGGGATGTACCATTTCTGTTACATGAAGTAGATTTGGTTATAGGGATGTACCACTACTGTTACATAGAGTAGAGCTAGTTATAGGGATGTACCATTAATGGTACATAAATTTGAGCTGGTTATAGAAATGTACCACTTTTGTTACATAGAGTACAGCTGGTTATACGGATGTACCACTAAGTAGAGCTTGTTATAGAGATGTATTACTACTGTTACATATGTACCACTACTGTTACATAAAGTAGAGCTGGTTATAGGGATGTACCACTACTGTTACATAGAGTAGAGTTTGTTATAGGGATGTATCACTACTGTTACATAGAGTACAGCTGGTTATAAAAATGTACCATTACTGTTACATAAAGTAGAGCTAATTATAAAGATGTACGACTACTGATACATAGAGTAGAGCTGCTTATAGAAATGTACCATTATTTTTTAATAAAGCAAACTTAATTATAGAAATGTACAACTACTGTTACATAGTGCAGAGCTGCTTTTAGAAATGTACCACAACTAGTAGAGCTGGTTATAGGAATGTACCACAACTGTTACTTAGAGTAGAGTTGATTATATTGACGTACCACTACTGTTATCTAGAGTACAGCTAATTATTAACATGTACCACTACAGTTACATAGAGTAGAGCTAATTATAAATATGTACCACTGTCGTTACCTGAAGTAGAGCTGGTTATAGAAATGTACCATTACTGTTACATAAAGTAGAGATGGTTATATTTATGTACCACCACTGTTACATGAAATAGATATATATATATAAGATGTATCACTACTGTTTCATAGAGTAGAGCTAGTTATAGAGATGTACCACTGCTGTTACATAGAGTACCGCTGCTTATAAAAATGTACCACTACTGTTACATAGAGTAGAGATGGCTATAGAAATGTACCACAATTGTTACATAAAATAGTGGTAGTCTTAAACATGTACCACTACTGTTACATAGGATAGAGTTAGTTATAGAGATGTACCAATGCTGTTACATAAAGTACAGCTGCTTATGAAAATGAACCACTACTGTTACATAAAGTAGAGCTAATTGTAAGTATGTAACACTCATGTTACATAGAGTACACTTTGTTATAAATATGTACCACTTCTGTTACATAGAGTAGAGCTGGTTATGAATATATACCAGTACTGTTACATGGAGTAGAGCTAATTATATAATTGTACCACTACTGTTACATAGAATAGAGCTGCTTACAGAAATGTACCACTACTGTTATACAAAGTAGAATTAATTATAAGAATATACCACTGCTGTTGCATAGAGTAGAGCTTGGTATATAGAGTAGAGCTGGTTATCCATATGTTCCACTACTGTTACATAAAATAAAGCTGGTTATAAATATGTACCACTGCTGTTACATAAAGTACAACTGGTTATAAAAATGTATCACTACTGTTACATAAAGTAGTGCTGCTTATAAAGATGTACCACTATTGTTACATAAAGTAAACTTAATTATAGGAATGTTCCACTAATGTTACATAGAATAAAGCAGCTTATAATGATGTACCATAACTAGTAGAGCTGGTTATAGGAATGTACCAATACTGTTACATAGAGTAGAGTTGACTATATAGACGTACCACTACTGTTATATAGAGTACAGCTAATTATTAACATCTACCACTACAGTTACATATAGAGTAGAGCTGGTTATAAATATGTACCACTGTTGTTACATAAAGTAGAGCTAGTTATAGAAATGTACCATAAATGTTACTTAAAGTAGAGATGGTTATATAAATGTACCACTACTGTTACATAGATTAAAGCTTGTTATAAAATTGTACCACTACTGTTACATAAAGTAGAGCTGCTTATAAAGATGTACCATTGTAATTGTTTGTTGTTTATTTTTAATGTTCGAAAAAGTAGAAGATATTTATTTATATACGGATGCAATATGATTTTTAAACATTTTATGTGTTAATAGTCTTCAGAAGGAGGAGAAAGAGAAGGAGTAGAAGGAGCTCCAGTGCTGTCTCAAGTCAGTGAGGTAAAATTAGGGGTAACACTTTACCAGCATCTATGTATATAGAAATGGAATTTAGTGACTTAATGATTTCAAGTTGAGATTGGGAGATTCAATTATAGAGTGGCCTTGCATGTTGCAAAGGTCCATCTATATCGACACGATACCAACCTAACTTTTTTTCTTTTTCGTGTCGATATAGTTGGACCTTTGCAACATGCAAGGCCACTCTATAAAATTAGTAATAACATTTTTACCGTAACTATATATATATAAATCGAACTTATTGAATTAATAATTTCAAGTAGAGATTGGAAGATACAATTAATGAGTGGTCTTGCATGTTGCAAAGGTCCAATTAAATTGACAAAACAAAAAAGTTATCATTTTAAATCTCAAAAAGTAACGACATGCAAGGTATCTAAAGTGAGAAAGTACTCAAAATGCTTATAAATAGCAAAAAAAAATCTATAATGCGAAAATGCTGTACAATTTGTGTTTTTAATTTGCTGATCAATATTTCTACATGTCAATTTTGCTCCATAATGCACCACTAGCAAGATATTAGAGCCATCGAGCATGCTTTTTAAAAAACAACAACTAATGCACATACATAAAAAATATATTGAGCAAGTATAAAGAATTTAAAGTTGATACGTGTCTAATAAATGTAGTCAGAGACATGGTATTTTCTCTTCAAATAAGTTAGTTGGAAGTGAGTTAACTTAAAAGTCGATTTTTTTTAACGTTTGTATTTTTTTAGTTATTTTATTTATGTTTTAATGTTTTAGATGGCATGTTCGGCTGGATGTGCAGTAAGTTTGTTTTTGTGTTTTTTGTTTTGTTTACAAAAAGTGATTAAAGGCTTAATATTTAAATTTTCAGCAAAAGTTTAAAAAAATGGAAGAAAGATTATTGAGGATAGAGGTTTGTTTTGTTTTTTATGTTTACAAATTGAGTTCTTATATTCTTTGTATTAACCTTGCAGAGAATGATGGGATTAATAACTGTAAGTTTTAATTGATTATTATTTAATGTGTTTTAGAGTACTTTGAAATAGTTGTCAACATTTGATTTTTTATGCATATCCTGTGTCCCGTCCGGTTAGTTGAATTTCTGGTGAATGTCCCAGTTGTTTTGCGGACTCGCTCTTAATATGCACACAATTTTACATGGATAAATTAACTAGTTATTTTAAAATTCACTATTTGCATAAGATTTATTCAGTTGGATATAATAAATTGAGGTCACATTAACTTTGCTTAACGCGCTTCGGACTTCACCAATGTAGGATTAGTGGGCGTGGTGCGTCCCAACTTTGTTGTCAGAAGTTGGTAACTATGCTTTTATAGCATTAATGAAATCAGTTGCAATGATATGAGTTTATTATGAATTGCTTTCGTATTTAGGACGATGGACTGTCGAGTGAATTACATGCAAGATCGCCGGAATTACTCGAATTACACTTAAAACATAATGTAAGTATGAATTGATTCAGTACTGCTGGTTTAATGTAGTTGATTAATGTCGTACTTTAGTTAAAGCCCCAATCATATTGTAAAAGGCTACAGAGATCTGTAAGTTTTCACATGTATTAGTGTATTGTTTTAAGTGTCGTGGCACATAGCAATCAGCCGGCACTGTTGATTGGTGTAGAATAGCATTAATTGATTTAATTAAGGGAGAATGCAACCATTTTTTTGTCATACATGTGTCTTTTTTCGTACTGTACTTAAAATGATGAGAATTGAAATATCTTTAAGATGAGCTACTAAAATATTAAGTTGACCACACCCATCAAACGTTATTGGTCTTGATGTCTTGACAACCCTTACGTACAGGAAACATAGTTTCTTACTCACAAAATATGTAAAACTCCCAAAAGTAATAGTAAATTTCTGAATGGCTTACAAGCAATGAGAAATATTTGAAGTTGGCCCATAAAAATATAATTGATTTTGGTAACAACTTTACCTCGGTCGTGTGGTAGCATCCTTAACATTATTCTATTTTTATTTGTAGGGGAAAGCCAATTCGTTTACATGCGGTGGCTGTAGCAAAGTTTTGCCATCGGCTACAACATTCGAAAGACATGTTTTGAAGCGATGTGAAAGAAGGATTTTTATTCCTGTTGAATTTTAGGAAGTAAACAATATTACATGAATTCAATCATAAATTTTATGACATAAAAACTTAACTAACATTTTAAAAAATGTTTCCATCGAAAATTATAGTAGTAGATAGCCCTAGAAGTAGAATGGTTATATAAGCATCTCCAAATTTCAATCCCAGGAATACTAATAACCAGGGCTGAAAGTCCTCAGCTTTTACTGGTCAGCAAAACTAATACATTTTCTATGGGACACGGTGTGCAGTGATACCATCAGTGGGCGTGACAGGATGTTCGTGATGTCATCATGCAAATCCCCGGTTACCGAAGTATTCAGCTGATTTTTAAGATAATTCTACAACTTGGGACCCAGTTGTGTAGTAGAAATAGGCTGCAAGTGCATAATCTGGCTGGCCTTAATTGCAAATACAGTAGGGGTCAAGTTGAGTTGGTTTAAGGACTTTCTAAAGTCTGTACTGCAATTAGGGCTAGCCAGATTATACAACTTGTTCATTAATTATTCATGAGTTACTGTTTTTGTTTGTATCATCCACTACACTTATTTTTATGAACTATGCTCCAAACATGAAATTATAATATGTTCAAGTTTCTTTATTAGCTAGCTCTTGCTTTTCAATGAGCAGCCAGCGAGGCTTGACCGAGGACCCCCTGAGGCAAATTTTCGGCGTCAAATCTTGGCTTCATCATCACTCCTAGCTTTAGTGTGACAGCTCCACTGGCTACTTTAGGACTTACTCGAGGGCCAGTCACGGCGATTTTGGCTCAATGGGCCATGGATCTCCAGATATTCACAATTTTGTGCCTCAGAGACGCCATTTTATCTTGATCTGGGAGACAAAACTGAGATTTTCTCGACAACTGTCAGAAAACTTTTTGACTGGCCCTGCAATGATTTTCCTACAATTAGATAGTGCAACCTATACGGCAGAGTTGTTGACGACCATGCTGTAATTTGAAACCGAAAATGTTATATTTGCAGGAGGTCGATCTTGGGCTGCCTATTCGCTATGAAGAGCTGACTACTAAAGAAATAGGAACTTTTAACAGCAATCTTTCAATGTTTTAAGTTTAGTTACATAAAAATAAGTGTAGTTGGTGATATAAATAAATTTATTTTTCTGTTAGTCACTAAAGAGTCTGGTTGCTATGGGAACTTTTTTGACCCCTACTGTAGGCCACAAAACCACAATAAAGTTAAAAATAATGTATTTATAGTGTCTTTTGTTGTGTGTTTACAGTCCAACCAAATTAGTTCAAGTCAGTAAGCAAATGAAATTTGTTTTTACTTAATTGATGTATAGCAAAGTCTAGTTAAAAGCTGTTTGACATGATTAGCTATATTATATTAGAGTACACCACCAATTAAAATGACAAAATTCTAGTGAAAATAAGTTCTTTTTTGCAGATATTATAATGAATTGATTTCATTTATGACGGAAAACGAAGTAAGACATGTCTACTTGTTTCATATCAACAGTAATTATTACTCTTTATTTCTTTAGTGTCAAAATGTATTGAGTTCACGGAGACATTCTTTCTACTTTTCCACGTTTAAGAAAAGGCAACACCTGGCACTGTGCCAGGAACAGGACCTTTCACTAAAGACACTCAAATTGACAGAAAATGAGGTAGGTATATTGTAATAATTTTCACGAATACAATTTAGAAGTTAATGCTACTGTTATTCATCATTGACTTGACTTGAATGATTACTAAAAGCTTTTGTAAATGTTTAAGGATTATTTTACCGGGCCTTATTTTCTTTAGGTTCTTCACATCCTATTGAAAATTCTCTTGCTGTTGTACCGGCACTTGGTTCCAAACCCGTTTCGCTATGCAATGGATGTTGCTCTCGTTGAGGTACAACCCAATTACTTTGCATTGTTATGTAGTAATATGTCTTTTTGTTGTTTTGTTTTGTTTATTCAGTTGGTGATAAACTTTATTAACAGTACACCTGGCATTGTAGTCTCCTGAAATAGCACTGATTTTTATTATACAATGATTTGTTGGCACAATTTTTTTACTATTTTTTAATAAGTCTCCTGAAATAGCACTGATTTTTATTATACAATGATTTGTTGGCACAATTTTTTTACTATACCCCTAGGACCATGTATCCCGTCTGATACATGCATTATAAGTGATTATGCACCAAGTACCACATGCGGTATAAACTATGAGTTAGAGGATAATGCAGGATGTACCTAGAGTGGTACACGAGAACTAGCTTACAACACTTGTAGTATGATATTGACTATAAATAACAATAAAAAACTTGAAATTGTACAAACGGTACACATGTAAGTCTTTAGCCCTAGCTCTAGGACCACCTTGTGGTACGTGATGTATCCCGTCTGATACATACATTATAAGTGATTATGCATTAAACACACTACTTCACATAGGTGGTACACCAAGTACCACATGCGGTACAAACTATGAGTTAGAAGATAATGCAGGATGTACCTAGAGTGGTACACGAGAACTAGCTTGCAACACTTGTGGTACGATATTGACTACAAATAACAATGAACAAGTTGAAATTGTACAAACAGTACACATGTAAGTCTTTAGCCCTAGCCCTAAGCCCCCTAGGACCACCTTGTGGTACATGATGTATCCCGTCTGATATATGCATTACAAGTGATTATGCATTAAACACACTACTTCGCATAGGTGGTACACCTAATACCACATGCGGTACAAAGTATGAAGTTTTATATAAACCTATGAATGACTGACCTGAATAGTTCTATTATCACAGTTAGACGAAGTTACATTGTTTAGTATAAGTCCCAGGGTATTGACAACATCTAGCGGATCTTCAATCATATCCATAGAATATTGAATAATTGTGAGAGCTGCTCATCAATATTCTATTGGTTATTATAATAAAATATCAATTAAGAAATAATGTAAAAATTTGTAATGATATTTAACTCTTTTAATATACTCAGTTAAAATTCATCTTGATTAGAAAAATTTGATTTTTTAATATACTCAGTTAAAATTCATCTTGATTAGAAAAATTTGAAGTTGACAAAATACAGCAATTTTCACATAGATTGAAACTTTATCACCTAAAAGGGTCTGGAAAAAAGCAGAGGAAATAATGTGAAAACTATCTTAGATTGTCGCTGGGGAATCGAAGCCTGGACCACTGGTTTTAGCTACCAGTGCACTAACGACTGAGCAGAACTTGATAATTGTAATAGTCTTCACATACTGGCTATTTATACTATGTAATGATCGCTTAGATTCCTATATATTTTCATTTTAAGAATTCCATAAGCTTACTCTGCATAGTATTTTATGTACCATTAGCTACCTATATTTGTCAACCAAAAAAATGAAGAAAGATATAGTTATTATTATTTTTGATTCCGCACAATGTAATGTTAGCTATAAAATTATCTAGAGAAAGTAACAAAAATGTGTATTGTTGCAGTTACTGTGCGAGTGAGCCCTGCGGGGAAGAGTACAAGACTTCTGGAATGTACTGGAGTGTCCTAGACTATGAAGAAGCGGCGGCGTATTAATGGGGCCTGGAGTCACTCGTTTAGAATAGATATATCACGGCTCGCAGCTGGGACTTGAAGGAAGCATCTGCTTTGGTGTCTTTGGAGAGCTTGATAGAAGGTTGGTGTAGCGGGTAGAAGTTAGAAGCAGTTTCAGTGTGTTAACTTCAACTTCTCAGGAATTTTTGGTGCTATTTGTTAAAAGAAAATGTGAATTATTACTTTTATTGACTAATGTTATTTTCTTTCTACAATAATATATATTTATCAATTAGGCTGTTTATTATCAATTATTATTTTATTGATTTATTTAAAATAAGACCAGAATCAAATTTTAGATCATAGTACTTTGTCTGATCTACCTCAACAGGAGGAAAGGTGCTGGCATGCTCTTCATCGAAATAGATGAGCTCCCATTATGAGAAGGCACAACTCCTTGGTTCTAGGGTACAACTGGCAGGTTCACAACAAAAGTGCAGAGCAGAAGACATGGCTTCCTTGTTCTCCAGAGGAGAGAATAGTAGACCTTCGGCTCTCCTAAGAAGTCATGCCTCCTGAAGGGAAGAATACTACATACATCCTGGTTATTTAGAAGAGAGGACATGGCACTCCAGTAGAGAGGTCAATGAGAAGGCACAGCTCCTTGGATCCTTGATAGTATTGCATACTTCAGAACCTTTGATTTTGTTCATTTCATATTGTATTTGATTATGTCCCTGCTACTATGGAGTTATGATTTATAATATTGTTTAGTAATATTTTTTAGAAAGTGAACAAATATTAATTATCTGCACTGCTGCTTCTGCCCTACAGTACTGGTAGTCCTTTGAGGTGAAAGCTCTTTGAGGTAAATTGTCTAGTACAGTTAATTGGTACGTGTCAAATTGTGCGCGAGTCAGCGTACAATAGTCAGTTCGCGGAGAGTAAATGGGATCGAGTTACGGGCGGGTTTTGTGGTATTCTACTGAATCGCTTAATTACCGCAGGTTCCGGTGGTACTGCACCCTTAATTGACTTGGATTCACATGACTAAATAGCCTCCGGTAAAGTACTAAATGCATTCCTCAATTACCGCGCTTGCGGTAGTGCCAACTCAACTTGGACATACTATAGTTAGCTACAGTTTTTTTCCCGCCGTTAGTGAAAAGCCCGCCAATAATTTCTTAGCGACGTTCTGTACACGAGTCCAACCGGCTAGTGTTTCTAGCCTCATAGCGTGAGTTCTAGAGCTCGCCAGAGCTTACAACTGCGTCATAAGCTAGAGCTAACTGGTGTCTATCCATTTCTGCCATAAAAATTTGGATAACACGTTTTTGTATTCCCATCAGTTATAAAATGGGATGGAGTATGGTAGAACAATTTTTTTGATTTTGCACCAGTTGTGCTTTCAGCTCACAAATTGCTTTGGTTCATGATTTGCATTTGTTGTTGTGGTAATTGATGTCCATATAACCAATTATTTGTTTGTTTAAAAGCAGTTGAAAATCTTCTGTTATAAAACTGCCAATTATATACTAAACTTACATATTTATTAGTCACAATTGCACCCTTAATGTGGGTATTCCCATCAGTTATAAAATGGGATGGAGTATGGTAGAACAATTTTTTTGATTTTGCACCAGTTGTGCTTTCAGCTCACAAATTGCTTTGGTTCATGATTTGCATTTGTTGTTGTGGTAATTGATGTCCATATAACCAATTATTTGTTTGTTTAAAAGCAGTTGAAAATCTTCTGTTATAAAACTGCCAATTATATACTAAACTTACATATTTATTAGTCACAATTGCACTTGTAATGTGGGTTTGTGACTGAAATAATTATATCCCCGTTTTTTCAAGATACATTGTCCATAATAATTATCTATTACATATTATTTTCTCATTTCTTCCACAACTATAGAGTCTGTGTAAGAATATGTAATAATCAGTATTTTAATCAAGTTTTTGAGCTTAGTAAGAAAATTGAAATATATATTTTAAAGACTCTTCAAAAGTATACTTTAACATAATGCACTGTACAATACATTTCTTATCTAAATATATTATGCATAAACACACATGTATAAAAGCTTAGTTTTCTTGCTCAATTCTAGGAGTGTTGTCAATCTGAGAAGGCAATGGCAGGTAGCCCGGTCGTATTTTCAGCTTCAATCCCAGGAAGGCTTTATAGGCAATGATAAATATTAAGTCATCTCCAAATGTAATGGTAGGATATTCTCCTCTAAGTTGCCCGCTCGTTTTGAATTCGTTTTCCCATGTAACACATGAATCAGGTGTCACTCCACTTACAATAATTATTTTCCTGATAGGCGACTGGTAACATAACAGTACTCTACCATTATTGTTAAGTGAAATTGATGGAAATGAACCTTCATGTCTAGTGTCAACCATCTGAGCCCACTCTACTATTTTTTCATCTTCATTTAGTTGTCCAATTACACAATACAGAGAGGTTTCTTTTCTGGCTACAACAATTACTTTAGTATCTACAATAGACACATCTGGAGAGGAAAACCCCTCAAGCTTTTCCATTTTAGAGTGCAGCCATTCAATTGGAAGCGATTCATTTTTTAAACAAACTCGACCTACTGAGTACCCAGAATGATCATCAAAAACAGCAACTATAAACCCATTATTATTTGCACTTATTTTTGGATTGCGGTGATTAATAAAAGCTCGACCCTGGTCTTGACCTCTCAATTTTTTGTCACCTTCGTCGAATATCCATGTGATATATTGGCTGCATCGAAAGTTAGGTAGATGAGTATTATTGGATGATGACTAGATTATACTGGAATTAAAAAGGAGATGCTTCAGTTTGGATAGACATGAAGGCATTTACAAGTTTCAAAGAATATTTACCATTGTATAAATTTGCAATAGATAGCGATGTACTAGCTTTTTAGATAACTGGGTTCCAAGAGTTTCTAACAGGAATGTTTGTTGGAGACATAGCTATATGTTTTTCCACACCAAAATATATCATCTAAAGTTTATAGTTCCAGTTAAATGTTACTATTAAAAATTGTGAATAAAAAAGGAGAAAACTTCATAATGACTTTCGTAACTTAGGTTCAACTCAATAAAAGTCATTGACATGGAATATTTTCACTTCATGGAGATAATGTTTCTTAATATTTGGCTGGATTAGATCTGCCGGTCCACGACTAAAAATATTATCGCATATTAACTCGTACTTGCTTGTTTTCACAAGGCACAGTCACCAAACCTTATTATATGGTATGTACAAACACATTTTGTAGAATAACGTCATTTCCAAGAGTATGGTAACTGAGGCATTGGGTGACCATAAGAACATGAGTTTAGTCAGAATCAGGTCTAAATAGATAGGAACCAGAAGAGGAACCATGATTGAGAGGAATTGGAATTGGCATGGGTGGTGAAGATGGCTGCTGATATTGATGTGATGGGGGCACTGCACTATCATGTAAGATATAATTGGTAGGTGCTTCTTCTGCCATTGTGGGTGCTATTGGGAGTGTGCAGAACTGAGCTGGGACTGAGCTGGGAGTTGGCAAGGAAGACGTAAGTTGATGGGGGTAGACTGTACTTTGGTACTGTCCGATATCTTGGGGAGCTAATCCCTGAAGTGCTGGAAGAATCAGTACTGCTCATGCTTTTTTGCACTGTCAAGTTGTCTGCTTGCAGTGGGATAAGTCTTACTGGGGTAGTTGAAGATGGCACAGGAGAGACTGAAGATGAAGAACTTTCTGTAGTGGTCATGGTTGATGGTGCAGTTGGGGAGACAATGGGTCTAGATGTGGAGGTAATTATGGTGGTACTAAGCTGTTGTTGCTGCTGCTGTTGTTGAAGAAGTTCCCGGTTAGTTGTCACAACTTGTTTAGGTAGTATGCCTGCAAGACCGTTTGCTGCTGCTGCAAGACCGTTTGATTCTCTATAGAGTGATCACCAGCTGATGAGCTTGCTGGAACATTGAAAATTACATAATTCAATAAACAAAAAGGAAATGACTTTATAAATCATTAATATTGTGAAAGAACATTGAAAATTACATAGCGTAAGACCTCATTTATCGGATTAAGTTTGCCCCATGAACCATAACTCATTATAGTTGAACGATTTAAAAATTTATTGTTTCGACCAATCATGAGGTTATTTCATATTCTATCGCCTTGTAATACTCATATTTTTAAAACGCAATTTGCAGGTCGCTGTGCAGAGGCAGTGCAGAAGCAGTCAGGCCTCGATTATCGCCCAGGACCACCAAATATCGGCCCGTCGCAGTGTCCAATGCATCCGGCGAACAAACATTCAACTCCAACTCACTCCCATCGCAAAACTACACTATTTAAATATCACCATTGAATTTTTCACACAGGGGGGGGGGGGGGGGGGGGGGGCGGTATATGAACTTTAGGGACTGTATAGAAATATTGTTTATTGGAAGTGTTTACTATAAAAAGGACAAAGAAGAAGGCAAGCACCCCCCCCCCCTTCTCAATCTGAAAAACAAAAACAAAAACAAAAACCCTTGACCAGCATTACCACAATGTGCTACTGCCATTGGAGTTTACTTCATTTTCACTGGAATGACAACAAGAAAAAAAAATCATGATTTACAAAAAAAATGAAAAGATCAAATGCTACGAATCAAAGTTCAGAGTTCAACATATGGGACAACACAGTCTTCATGAATCCACCTTGAACAGATGCACTGAAGCCATTCTCTGCCCGTTCCTTCGTCCTTTTCAAAGAACTGAAGCAGACACAACATAAATCTGTGAATATGCTACTGTCCATTGTAACTTTGATCTCTTGTGAAGTTACGTCTACTTGTAATCTTGCTCCCACCTTCAACTAAATTCAAATGTCCTTCATTTGTTGAAGTTTTTCAGTAGTGACCTCTCGAGAGCGTTTCTTGCCTGTCACAGCTTTGTGTTGTAAACTTTTCTTAGCTTTCTCCTCCTCTGCCTGTTTACACTTTTTTCTTTCTCCTCCTCTGCCTGCTTTCGCTTCTTTTCCTTCTCCTCAGTTTGTCGAATTCTTTCCTCAGCCTTTCTTCTTTGTTCTATTTCTTTTTCCCTTTTTTTCCTTTCTCTTTCCTGTTTTCGCTTTTTCTTCTCCTCAGCTTCACACTTCTTTTTCTCTTCCTTCACTTTATAAAGTGACCAACACTCATCGCTAGTGAGAACACGAGCTGAACCCGTCTTTGATGATATCGTAGTAATATCCCTTACCACAGGTAAATTCAATAGATTGGTGAATGGTGAACATAAATTTGAGGAAGCAACAGGAGGTGTAACTTTGGTGAGTGATACAGTACTTGAATTTGCAACTGAAGGAGACCATGGAACCGGCATGGTAATCCCAACTCCAGTACATGTGGTGACTGCACCAGGAATCAATAATCCACGTTGTGCAGTGACTCTGACTGGAGGTGATCCAGTGGGTGTGGTACCTAGAAAGTCAGGTATGTAACATCACAACTACAAATTAGGCATGTAAAGTGAAATCCCCCCCCCCAAAAAAAAAAAAAAAAAAAAAAAAAAAAAAATTATTACTACCACAAATATTGAAGGATATTTTATTAGAATGGCACGAGTCAAACTGAAATGGAGGCGTAGCTTGAAAAGTTTGAACCCTAAAATATCAGTTACAAAGACAAATGAGTAAATTTTGCTTCCTGTTGTTTTTTTTGTTTATAGTCAGTCCATAGATTTGAAGTTCTATTTTTCATTAGACAGCACTTAGTTTGGGGACAGTTGGGACAAACTTTTTTCTATATGAAACCATTTACAGGAAAATAGGGCACAACGCAGCCTCCATAAAAAATAAACTGTTTTGGAACCAACACATTTTATCAGCATCGAGTTTGATTGCCTTAGCCGTTCACAATATATGACCTAATTAAATTCCCCTTGGTAGGCTTATTGGATTCAATTGATTATTATTCCCCAACATTCACGTGTGCTGCATTGAGCTCAATTTTATCGTAGACAGTCTCACATGATAACATAGGTAACATTGTACGCAAATGAAAAATCATAGCTCTGCCTAAGTCACTATAGCTACTTATATCTTTCTCTCGAATTATCTGGGATTAATCAAAAATGCGATCTGCCAATAAATCATTTAAAAATTACATGTACAGACTTCATGCTACCAAAAAAAAAGTTTTCTGAACAAAATTTTGGTCTTCAGAAAAAAATGTATGGAGAGTTCTTATCACTTAATGAAAAAATATGTTACTGCAAAACACCATTAATTCTTAGCTGAAACCTGAGTAGTGAATCCAGAGGCCATAGGGACTGTGATGTGAGAAAGGGGTCCAAGGGGCTTGGTACCTGCTACGACATCTGCTGTGACAAGCAAACTTGATCCCAGGGGTGTGGTACCTGCTACAACATCTGTTGTGATGTACAAACTAGATTCCAAGGGTGTGATACATGCTACGACATCTGTTGTGATGTGCGAACTTGATCCCAGGGGTGTAGTACCTGTTAAGACATCTGTTGTGACGTGCGAACTTGATCCCAGGGGTGTGGTACCTGCTACATCAGCTGTGATGTGCGAACTTGATCTCAGGGGTGTGGTACCTGCTACGACAACTGTTGTGATGTGTGAACTTGATCCCAGACGTGCGAACTTGATCCCAGGGGTGTGGTACATGCTACAACATCTGTTGTGATGTGCGAACTTGATCCCAGGGGTGTGGTACCTGCTAAGACATCTGTTGTGATGTGTGAACTTGATCCCTGGGGTGTGGTACCTGCTAAGACATCTGTTGTGACTTGCAAACTTGATCCCAGATAAAGGTCACCAATCCTAAAAGAGGTGACATTTCAATATTTTGGTATAGGGAGTCTTGTCAATAGACATGGTATAAATCTGATACTAAATGAGCTTTCAATTTTTTTGTGCCACATGATGCACAGTTTTCCAACCAATGGTCACTAATATATATTATAGCCACTCCACTCTAACATTAAAAGTGATCATCACGCTAACTTTGTGCATTCTCTTACAATTCAAATATAATGATAATAATTATAATGATGACAGTAACTGCTGAGGATTGTTAAGTCAAATAAAAATGGTGAAGTCACGACTATGGAACAGATTGTCAGATGAAAACTTAGACAGGCTATTATGTATTGCAATTGAATGACCAGAACTGAAAAAAGTGTTGATGTTGAAGAAGTGTTGGACAGTTTTAAGCAGACCAACTGTAGAGTAAGGCTATAATTGTCACATTTTGCACTGATCATTTATTGTTTTAGTAGGAGAAAACAATTTCAGGGGGGTGAAACTATTTTTAGGGAGGGGGGGGTGAAATCCCAGGGTTCCCACAGTATGTATGGAACCCTGATGAATTTTTTTTGTGGTATGAATATAAAATATACATATATAGCAGACGTCGTCATGTCCCTGTCATTCTGATAAAAGCTGAACTTGACTAATAGATATAATATATGTTGATCGGTTTTAGTATGTGTATTTCAAAAATCATGGATCAAATTCTTTGAAACCATCTATGTGGAGGAAAGGATTTTTTCTTCTGTTTAGCATGGTAGTGTATATTTATCAATAACATGTCTTCTCTTTCAGTTTTGAAATCTCAACATGGAATGAAAATTCATAATAGTGATTGTTTGAATTGATAGTGTGTACTTTTTCTGGGTGTGTAATGGGGCCAACTTATTTTTAGTGTATTGTGCAGGAATATCCTAGACATAATCTGCTAAAGGGTTGCTTATCCAATAATAATAATAATAATAATAATAACAATAATAATAATAACAATAATAATAATAGTAATAATAATAATAATAACAATAATAATAACAACAATAATAACAACAACAACAATAATAATAGCAATAATAATAACAATAGTAATAACAACAATAATAATAACAAAAATAATAATAGCAACAATAATAATAACAAAAATAACAACAATAACAACAACAATAATAATAATAACAACAATAACAACAACAATAATAATAATAACAACAATAATAACTCCCTGTCTCCCCCCAACTTGTCAATCATTTCTAGATACAACCTCACATCTAATTCAATCAAAGTTTGATGAGGCTTTTAGTTGTTGTTTTTTTAAGTTGCATACCTTTATTAGTGAGATGCCATATACATCAGTACATCTTCACTTGACACCATAAACAAGTATAGTAGGTGCTGAGAATTTGCACCTATTTATTATAGAAATTTAACTAAAAACTGTTTGATTATTTCTAAAAAGCTTTTTTTTAAGTGATTAATTATTATCTACGAAGTATAATTTTAAAATGTTTTTCTTGCAGCTGGGAATTCCTGATGAAGTACTATTAATAGGTAACAAAGTGCAGAAGTTACTGCTATTAAATGAAAGAAAGAATATAGTTATACTAAACACTTAATATATAGTAGTTAGCTATGAAAGATGTGTTTACCACAGGGTAGATAGATTAGCATTTTTTTCAATACAGCTTATTACTGATGCATTACAGCTGCACTAGTGATGTGTTTGTGCACGAACAGCCAACCATGTATAATTCATAGCACAAATTTGAGATGTGTCTTTTTGAAAGCAAACAAACATGTCTGCACTACTTTAAAGAACAAAATAAAAAGACAACGGAAAGGAATTAAATTTCTGCACAAAAAGTAACTAGATAAATCTACAATATAAAATGTAAAACCAAGACAACATTATTAAGCACACAATACACACTGTTATGCTATATTGAAGTGTTTTTGACGTCCGATGCTTTATTAGTGAATTCTTCAATTTTGACATCTTTCACAGACATGAGATTGGATACGACAATAGTATTTGTCTGAATAATGATTATACACACTATAAATGAATTATAACTATTTATAAAAGTATCAATTTCTTACCCCAGATTTCTTTGTTCTAATTTTTTGCCACTTGGATACTGTCACTTTACTTATATCATCGTGTACTGATTTTGTGAAGACCACTAGAACAAGGAACATAAAGAATCCTTGAAATGCCACTATTATTGTGTTGATGTAGGTCAAAGGCAAAAGTTCCTTTCTTTCTACTACTAAAACTCCAATAATCCAAGTCAGTCCCATAACTACAGTTAGAGACACCACTGCCTTCAGCCATTTTAAAGCTTGATTTGATTCTGCATTAATTTTTCTCTTTTTTTGTTGTTTCCACATAATAACTGCAGCCATTGTTAAAAGTATGAAATTACATACAAAAATAATAATCACTGGAGCTATGAAAGCCCATATAAAATAATTATCAGTTCTTAGAAAGCACCTGCATTCATTAAAAAAAAAACAACACAGCCTTATTATAGCTAATTTAAACATACATGTCCAAATATATTACTTACGCCTCATAGTAGCCATAGTACTTCTCTGAAAATCCAAACCCAAGAGGTAGTGAAAGAAATCCCACATAGAGGAGCGGCAATCCATAGCTTATTACTGTGAAACAAATTCCATATTTCTTTGTATTAGTAATAAAAACCTTGACAAGCGCAAGGTAAAGAAAAACACCCTCCATTAGCATCCACATGAAGGAGACCAGGAAGAAGTAGTGGAGGAGAACTGCTACGGACTGGCAGTAAATTGGTACAGTATCATCACCAGTTTTGTCTATTCCAGCCACAAATATAATCTGTGCAATGGCCAGATTGATGCACAGATTGACATGTATATAATTTCTTAGACTGTGAAGTGATCTAAAAATTGAAGATAACGTATAGGAGTTTTATTTATGTATAGGTTATCAAGCCGATCCTTATTTTAATTAATTTAACTTCCATAGTTGTTTGCATAATCAATGTTGTTGATGCTGATTAGAAATAAACTAACCTTGTAACTAATTTTTAGATCTAATGCTTCATTATGTTACTAATTGTTTTAAAATCATGAAATTAATTCTGACTGTAAAATGAATATGCTTCTTAGACATATTTGTAATAAAACTATTGTGGTGTATTTGGTCACTATTCTAACATCGTTCTCGTGGAATTTTGTTACTTTCTGTCTCATGTGTTCCATTATTGAGACCGAATGAATTACCTGAAGAATGTGAAGATGAATATAAGAACTGCCATAGCCACTAGTGAAACAGAGACTCCAATGTAGCTGATAATATTCAGTGATAGTTGGACTCTCTTACTGGTAATGGTCACTGGTCTGGCACTGAGAAGAATAGCAAAGTGTGTCAAATGATTGCACTCACACACTGTTCTCTGGTGGGAAGACATGTTCTCATTCTTGATGCATCCTCTAGTAGACCACTCTCCAAGTTGAAGAATTGTGGCTCTTAAAATGAGACAGTTGAAATGAATGGGTAATTCACTATGTATTAATGCCTTTAGCTACATTATAATTCAGGATTCCGTAGCTTAGCCAAACAAATGGGGGTGGGTGGGAGGGGGAGGGGGCGGGGGGGGGGGGGGGGGGGGGGGGGGGGGGGGGGGGGGGGGGGGGGGGGGGGGGGGGGGAGCTGTTAAAGGAACGAAATTGCCAATAAAAGTGTTATCAATTTAAAAATCATTACACATTCTCTCTTTACCTGTTGTTAGTGCAGGTAAACCGTGAAATATTTCGGTGCTTGAAGTAATGTAACAGGGCCTCAATTGTTGTAATGATAATACCAATGTAGATGAATTATATAATAGGTGCTTATCTATTTTATGTACATGTATAGTCAGTGGCATTTATAATGTGTTAGTATAATTAATCTTCTCCTAAATGTAAAATAAGAAGTTGTATAGTTTAAACTATAATCTTACTCAGATATAATATCCAAGAAGACACATGTAGTGGCACTGGAGCTGTTTGATTCTAATATTGACTATAAAATATGTACATAGCAATGAGTGTATTATCTGAATGTAGCGGACTTACTTGAAGATTGAAGTTGTGGTAGAAAACAATTTGAACTGATTTATTCCAAGTAATGTTACTTGTAGGACAAAATTTTTTACCACATTCTAAAGAAATTCCAAAAACGTCAGAAAATAATGGTGAACTGTAACAACAACATATAATAATAATAATTATTATTATTTTTAATGTAAAAATAGTAATAATAATAATAACTAGAGCATTAAGAGTGCAAACTCTTACTACAAGTTAGTTTGCTAATGAAGTAACTACTGTTGAATAAAAACATTCTTGGTATTTCAGCTTATAACAAACACTGTTTTGCTCCATTTGTGGAATATGTTTTAAATTACCTAGATAGCAGTGTAGTGATGCTAGCTATGGCTTAGTGTGGACTTCCAAAAGTAAGAAAACAAGTGTACACTTATTGAGTATGCACGATTCTAAATGGCAAGTATGTGAATGAATGAATGAGCGTAGTTTTATTGCAGTGCTCACCACAATGTCTGTCTATTCTCACTTTCTCTTCAAAAACTAAACTTTAATTGCAAATTAAAGAGACTTTAGTCTAAGTTCCTCTCTTCTCAAGGGATAAAGTAGCCTCTGGGGGTGGACACGCATTGACCTCTTTTAACTTAGCCATATATTATGCATAGATGATTAGTAAGACTTGCTTCTCTCGCCCAATTATATCAGGGGCAGATCTAGGATTTGTCAAGGGGTGGCTTTTTTCAATAAGGGGTGAAATGGCTATAGCTACTTATGGGAAAATGTTGGCTATATAGTATATTTCCTATAATATGACTGCACTTTTCATTCACACAATAATTAGCATTATAATGGGACTGTCCAGAATTGAAATGAGAATGGAAAAAATTAAAACTAAGAACAAAACCAATTTACTAAGGTATTTATGTCTAGAATAATGAAAAGGAGTGAATAGTAGGAGTTGGTGAATTATGCACATATTTTTGTTATTGTGGTATTATTATGCTAGCAATGCTCATCATTAACCCTCAGCACACATGCGCAAGAGGGTTATAGTAGTCACCCTGTCTGTCTGTCTGTCTGTCTGTCTGTCTGTCTGTCTGTCTGTCTGTCTGTCTGTCTGTCTGTCTGTCTGTCTGTCTGTCTGTCTGTATGTCTGTCTGTCTGTCTGTCTGTCACACTCTGAGTTTGGAGATTACTGACAATTAACTGTTGATTTAAGTATGAAATTACTCAGAATGACAATGTAAGACCTTTATTGTGCTCCTTTTTTTAATTTCGGGCTCATTCTTTAGAAAACGCGAGGCTTCCGCTCCTAGTAGGTACCAGCTTTTGGGGGTATGCCCCCTAGCGTTATGTCATAATCATGTGAGCAAATAATTTCTTGCAGCCAGCGATGTAGTTTGCTTTATGCTTGGGGAAGTTAACGGAGTTGAAAGAGGGGAAGTTAACAGAGTTGAAAGTAGTGAAGTTTTGCATTGAAAATGTATACCAGTGAGTGTTTCTGGCTAGTTTAGCTTCTTCTCTTATGGAGACAGCGTTTCCACGTACCATTTTCATTGCTTGAGCTATATTGAAGCCTCATTAAAATAACCAACAGATAGCTTGTTCTTTTGGAAGGAGATTATATTGCAATAGCTAGGTAGTGTTTAATAGCGCTGAGATTTGGTGCTTCATTATTACATTACTTGAAACCTGCTCATGGACAGAGTTCGCAGGCCACCTCAACCATATTCACAACTATAAGAATCCCTGTACACATGACTAATCTGAATCCTGATATGGCCACTGTATAATATAATGTGTGTTATTGATCTGCATTCTGATAGGTAACAGTGCTGGATCGAAAATATTTTATTTCTTACAAAAAGTGACATTGGAATCTTCCAATAGATTTACAAACATAGAGGGTTTTTAGTAAACTCAAAGATTTGTTAAAAAGTCACAAAGCCAGTCTCTGGGAGACCATTAATTGTTACAGTAATAAAAACAAATTGAAATTTTTTCCCCATAAACTGGCTACCTCATTATGCACATAATTACACTAATATTATGCTAGCAATATGCTAGTATTTATGAAATCACTTATTATACTCAAAATTATGCCAGCATAATTTGCCAACCCTTAGTGAATAAGTACACTTAGCTAATCATGAAAAAAAATGAAACTGATTCATGAGAAAAAATTAAAGTACAAAGACATTTTAGCTAATGATGAAAGTAGTTTTGTTTAATTGTCAAATTCAACCATGAAGAAAAAAAAATGAATGAGCAACAACCTCTAAATTCTGTCCAGATTTAATAAATGCTGGACTTGTTCTGCTTTGGAATACTACGAACTTCATCTGCCACATAGTAGTATACTGCTGTAGTAGCCGAAAAAGCTGTGTAAAGGCAGCTATAATTTTTTTTGCTATTAAAACGTTTAGTTGTGCTATTCCAAACAGTAGCTATAATGCACAACACTTTCACACATAAATGCTTACAGAATATACCAACACAAGACTTACCTTCATGCTTAGACTATTGGAAAATGGATATTCAGGTAAGGAACAACACTGTTGCGTAGGGCATGTAACTATGACAAATAACGCATAAACGATCGCCATTTATTCGAATAATAAATGAATCTTGTAAGTTTGTAACTTATAATTGCACCCGCAAAAGAATTCAAAATGGTAAACAATTCAATTTCTTTGAATGATACGGGTAAATATCGATAAATTAAAGGATTCTGTTTAGTGGAATATGGGATGGGATTGACCTCCTAACAAACACAAAGATGAGAGGGTTAAAGCACAAAATGACATACATATGTCCAAATATATATATAAACATACAAACACCCCCAATTTTCAATTGTTTACCCCTGTAAGTGTCTCGCTTGCTTCGCTCACTCACCAATAATTATAATACTACTACTACAAATACAATACATAACAACATAATGTCTAATGTTTGGGTTTATTACCTATTGTTTCCATCTGGTAGAATAGTTGAAACATTTCTGTAAATATTTGCTATGATTCTAATGTTGCTATCCGCAGATGAAAACAGACTCTTCAAATCGTCTAATGGAAGAATTGCATCAGTAAATGGCAGAGTCCAGTTACCAAATGTCGAAGTATTAAATATAAGAGTAGCATCAGTTGTATTTGTTTCTCTGATTTGGACACCTAAAGATATAATTTGTGAAATAAATTAAAAATAATAATCCAAACTATAAAATATCAATTACTATACAATAAATTCTTAATGTAAGTTAACAAATGTTTTTGAGTCTCTAAAATGCCTTTTTATTCGTATTTAAATAGGAAGGAAATGCTTATTTGTAATTGCTACCAATTTACACTGCGTACAATTACATTAATTAAAACCTACAAATTATAACTACCCCACAAAATAGTTATCATAACCACTTACCAATAGTTTCCATGGTAGAGTAAGAAATTTGTTTCTCGCAAGGTATAACTAATTTTTCAAGTGTTAGCAATAAAGTAGAACCTAAGATCACTTCTTGTATTGTTTTACTGCTTGTCTGAAAGGTATAAACAAATGTAAACAGATACCGATACTATTTATTAGTATCTTATGGCCAGCCAAATTGATCACCTAACTGCCAGTGATAAAATTTGGCATTGACCTAAGTTTTTCTATTAATAGCTACAGAATTAGTGTAACCTGCACACATTACAATGGATGGTGTAATTAATAGTACTTTCATTTGATTGGCTATGAATAGATACTACAGAATCTGTAACTACAGGGACAGTAAAGGTGATTCCATATTTGTTAGCTAAACTTCATGGTCACGGATACATGCATGTACATGAATATGATGCATAGAAGAATCAGAGCTCGAACATCTTCAGGTAAACTAAATATTAATTATAGATCCTGTCTTGAAAAAAAATCAACGATTTAAGAATTATTTTTCCTTGCTGGACTTCTTTTCACAATGTCTCATTCACCAATGTTCTCAAGCCATCACTAGTTAACTTATTAATCAGTAACTCAAAAAATCAGTTAAATATTAACTAAATTTTTTTTGACTGATTGGTCAGTAATCTATTTTACATTTCATACCAAATGCAGCCCTAATTTATCTTTATTTTATCATACTGCACTCATGATGATTCCTTACCGGTTCCCTTCCTTGCGATTGTTGTATAACCATCCCACCAATATTGATCGATTGCTATTAATAATATTACATTATTTTGATAAACCATATGATTCTTTATCTGTCACTAATTTGTAATTTGTTACCTGTAAGATTTCATTTTCACAAGTGATAGCAGTTACATTACTGAGTATAACTCCTAGAATGTAGACAACTAATAAAGGATCTTCAATCATGTTCATGGATATTGTAGATAGATGCGAGAGCTGCTCATTGACATTCTGTGAGTCATATACAGTTGCATTAACTATTTTACTGATTACTGATCAGAAAACTTACACTATTCTTTAGCACGTATAATATTGCTTGCTGATACATTTCCTGAAAAGCAACAAGTATTTGAACTATGGTTATATTTTAAAATAGGAGCCAAAAACAATACTAAATGAATGTCAATTCAAGTGTCTGTTTCGAGTAATACTATAGATAACTAAAATAAATATGTGATGTGTGTGATTATTTGTGTGGCAGTGTGTGTTTGAGTGTGTCCAGTTATGTCCTAAATTAAATTATACGGTAAAATTGTCTGAAATGATTCATCAACACAGACTGTCAGTATCATTAACAACTTACTACAGTTTCTCTCTCTATATTTTGAACATCATCATTAACAATCAATGATACAGTCGATTCCCTAGTGGTGCTGAATGTTGTTGTAGGCAATTCTTCAGTAAATACTGAAGATCTATAGCAGACTGAAGAACAATTGCTGAATAAGCAATTTGAATTTGGAGATGAGTGTAATCCATTACCGTTAAGATCAATAATATTAGTCAAAACAGAATGACTTGCTATATATCTATCATAAGGAAGATTATTTATCCCGTCTCCAAATACTAAAGCTCGATTGTTACTGCCATTAGTGCACTCAAAGGATAATTCACCATTTCTAATGTTGACAGAATTCCAATACTGACTACTACAAATAATAATATCATACTTCATTTAGACACTCCACAAATATATATATTCACATATTAATTCAACATATATGTATAATACAAGGACATTTGTTGATATTTACTCATGAATACCTTAGTATATAATTTGAATTGTTCAATCTCATAAAACTTACTTAAAAGAGTTTGAGTCAAATGAATCCAGTAGTATGTTTTCTATATTAACATGATCAATTAAATTAACTTCAATGTCATCTAAACTCCATCTATCCTCAGTCCCACGATTGGCTTGATTAATATAACTTGACATGAGCCAGCGAAACTGTACTGAATCATTTAGGGAAAAGTCACATATACGGATATTTCTTCTTCTTGTAGGACTTCCAGAAATAGAATTTAAAGATATTGTATCAGAAACACAATACCCACGGCTGCATTCAATTCCAGGCTCTTGATTAATTATAGTGTAGGATAGAGGGACCCATTCGTATGGATTGGATAAAAATCTTATTGAGAATTCCAATTCATCACCTCTTTCTACACTCCCTGGGTGACATTTACTCTGAGAAGCGTAGATTGTATATGATATTTCACTACATCACAAAAAAGTATTTAATTATTTGATTAACATATAAAAATTGTCTTTAATTTATATATACAAACCCAAGTTCACCTCACAACTAGCTCAAACTATCATTGCTCTCAAAAAGTAGCACTAAAAACTATATAATATATATAAATACAAGCATTATTTCATGGTATTATCAGTACAGTAACTCTTAATTGGTATTATTTATCTTACAGTCGAGTACTTGCATCGCTGCAGTTTGTGCTAATTTGAGGAGTCTTCATTGCTTCTGAATTTTGTACCATTGTAATGGAAGTTGAAGAGTTCCAGTTTACATGTACACTTCTAGGTATGCGAGCCAAACCTCCACAAGAACTGAAAAAGAAGGAATTTTGTACTTATTGCTTCATTATAAAATTTAGGTTCTGCAGCATTACCTCATTTAAGTAAAGTACAATTACATGTATTCTGCTGTATGCATTTTAGAGAGTTAGCTATTGTTCAGTGAAAAAAATCCAACAATGCACAGTATAATCCAAGTAGTAAATTGACACTCATCAGCATTTGAACAATTAGTGGCTTGTTTTGAAGATACACAATTCAAATCCTGAAATTCTTGCCTATACAAGACATAGGCATAAAAAAGTAGTCTAAAAGTTGGTGGTGGGAGGGGGACAAAACCTGGCTACAACTTGTTGTCAAGAATTCAAGGTAATTCAGATGGTCAAAGTAACTTCAATTTGATACTACAGAAGTTATCAATACTCAAGAATGAGGTAAGTAGTAATTCCATATTTGTTGGCTAAAATTACAAATAACACTGGTTTATTTTTTATCGTAGCTGAGAGCTTGTTCAAGAGTTACTGGTGATTGAGATTATCAGAATGGTTGATGCTTGATACTACAAAAGAGAGTGATTTTGTATTTGTTTGCTGAAATAAAATGTCATTGGCGAGCGAGACACTTACTGGGGTAACACAATTGAAAATCGGGGATGTTTGTTTATTGGCGAGCGAGCGAAGCGAGCGAGACAGTATTTAGGGGTGGATAAAATGCAAAATCGGGTATATGTTATATGTATATGTATGTAATGCGGGTTCTCACACTGGAAGTATCCAATGTGAATCCTGAATTACAGAAAGTCCTGAGTGTATGTATTAGAAGCTAGAATATATAACTCTTATGGGTTGTAAATCCACTGACAAGTTACACTGTCTCCACACACACACAGAATTAGATATATTGGTTAGACAAGTTTGATATAGAATAGTAGACCACAAGCACTAGAGCAAATGACCACTAAATACAAGAGTCAAGTGACCCCAGTTTATTCTGAAACTACAGCACTAAGCAAGCCTTACTTTAAGCTCCGAAGTGTGAGAAAATTCCTGCGAAAACGCATGCTTTTCAAGAAACAAAAAGTTGATTCGACCGGTTACTATGGCATTGAAGACCCTTTTCCAGACCTAATTTCAAAACTTTGCCGTTTTAGGGGGGATACGGAGTGCCGCTTGTTGGTTGTCAAGAGTCATTGGTAGTCAGAATGCTGTGGTATTAATGCTAAGGAAGCTACTACTACTCGAGGGAAGCTGAGGTAAGTACGTAATTCCATATTTGTTAGCTAAATATGCAAAAATAACTCTGGCCTCTCTTTTTTGTAGCTTAGAGCTTGTTGTCAACAGTGACTGGTAAATTCAAGTAGTCAGAATGGCTCAAATTTGGTACTACAAAAGTTACCACTGCTCAAGAAAATGAGGCAAGAAAGTAATTTTGTATTTGTGTGCTAAAATTGATTGTCTTTTGTTTTTGTAGCTGAGAGCTTGTTGTCAAGAATTCGAGGTAATTCATATAGTCAAAGTAACTTCAATTGGATACTACAGAAGTTATCAATACTCAAGAAATTGAGTGCAGTATAATTCAGCCTAAGTAATCTGATTTCTATTGTGTGCACTTTAGAAGAAATGTAATACATTCCTAAATGCATTCAATGTAATCTATTCACAGCACCTATGCTGCATGTTTCGGCAAAGCTACAGCATGCACTGCACACAAGAAATTCAAACATCAGGAGTATCTATATCGAATTCGGTGATAACAATTTCAGGAAAGAAGCCATAACTATATATAGCTATGTTGTTCCAAGCACTACTTTGATCTTTCAGGAACCCAGATACAGCATTCGTTCCTCAAAGACTTGAAATTAACACTGGTATATCATTTTCCATGTCAAGTTGATCCATATTATATGTATTATCTCTCTTTCACAGGCTTTTTAAACAATATACAGAATTAAAATATTTGGTCGCCACCGGAAATCGAACCCAGGACCGCTTGTATAGCGCACAAGCGCTCTGCCACTGAGCTACGACAACCACCCCGCGAACAAACACTCCAATTTGTTATGCCGTACAGATGCAAATTTCGAATTTCAGGAAAGAAATGTTATTTTGCAAGTGTGGTTAAATTGTAATTTACAGATATTGTCTTTCCATGTTTTATCTCTAATTAAATGAAAGTAAAAAATTGAAGAAGTTAGGTCATGGAAATGAGACTTTTTATTTTTTAACTCCTTTAGAGGACTTGACACGAATTTGACACGCCAGATTAAGTCTTAATTAACAAAATATTGGCTGTTAGAACTAGAATATTTGCTATTAATTAGAGATAAAATATGGAAAGACAATAACAGTAACGTACAATTTACACACAGTTTAGCTTGCAAAATAACATTTCTTTCCTGAAATTCTAGGAATATAATAAACTTGAAATTGATTTGTGCAATGGAATGTGCATCTGTACGGTATAATAAGGAGCAAACAGACATGGAATATGATATACCAATGTTAACCTGGGGTCTTTGGAGGGACGAATGTTGTATCTATATATGGGTTCCAGAAACTCACACAGTCCGATGAAATCTATCTTCCTGTGCCCTGAACAGCAGCAGCAAGATTAAAGTAGTGCCTTGAACAACATAGCTATATATAGTTATGGCTTCTTTCCTGAAACTGTTATCACCGAATTGGATTTAGATACTCCTGATGTGTGCAGTGCGTGCTGTAGCTTTGCCAAAACATGCAGCATAGGTGCTGTGAATAGATACATTGAATGTATTTAGGAATGTATTACAATTCTTCTAAAGTGCACAGAATAGAAATGAGATAATTAGGCTAATTTTACTGCACTCATAAAGAGCATGACCACTACATTCCCATACTGTGACATTTATAGATTACATTTTACTGGGAAGAGATTCAATCCTGTAAATAATAGGAACTGTTTGGCTATTGGTGTTGTCTTCTATACTAATTATTATCATCAAATATGTTCAATGATTCAATCATTCTAAGTAGTTTTCCTAATGAAATTTTATATTTCTTGCCCAATTTCTCCTCGACCTTATTTTTAGTAGTTTGAGACTTAGAAGTTAAAAAAATCAATCATATAAAAATAGTGTAGTTGTAGGCTCGCTCGCCATTTGTGCCCAAGCACATCACTAGTATATATGTATGTATGTGGGATGGTACGTATGCCCTTTAAACGCTCGCGCGTGGAACTTAAAGTGTGAGAAAATTCCTGCGAAAATGCTTGCTTTTCAAGAAACAAAAAGTTGATTCGACCGGTTACTATGGCATTGAAGATCCTTTTCCAGAATTAGTTTCAAAACTTTGCCGTTTTATGGGGGGATACGGAGTGCCGGTTGTTGGTTGTCAAGAGCCGTTGGTAGTCAGAATGCCGTAGTATTAATGCTAAGGAAGCTACTACTTCTCGAGGGAAGCTGAGGTAAGTACGTAATTCCATATTTGTAAGCTAAATATGCAAAATTAACTCTGGCCTTTCTTTTTTGTAGCTAAGAGCTTGTCAACAGTGACTGGTAAATTCAAATAGTCATATTGGCTCAAATTTGGTACTACAAAAGTTACCACTGCTCAAGAAAATGAGGTAAGAAAGTAATTTTGTATTTGTGTGCTAAAATTGATTGTCTTTTGTTTTGTAGGTGAGAGCTTGTTGTCAAGAATTCAAGGTAATTCAGATGGTCAAAGTAACTTCAATTTGATACTACAGAAGTTATCAATACTCAAGAATGATGTAAGTAGTAATTCCACATTTGTTGGCTAAAATTACAAATAATAACACTGGTTTATTTTTTATCGTAGCTGAGAGCTTGTTCAAGAGTTACTGGTGATTGAGATTATCAGAATGGTTGATATTTGATACTACAAAAGTTACCATTAATCAAGTAAGAGAGTGATTTTGTATTTGTTTGCTGAAATCAAATGTCATAACTGCTATTATAGTGTTTGCATGAAGTAAGCTAAAAATAGTAACATTTTATGTTACCTAACTATCAGGCTCGCTCGCCATTTGTGCTCAAGCACACCACTAGTTTATTTATATATATGTTTGGACGTATGTATGTCATTTTGTACTTTGACCCTCCGTATTTTTGTGTTCGCTCGGCGTTCGACCCCATCCCAAACTTCACTAACAGAATCCTCTGGTTTAGCGACCATTACCCGTATCACCTTAGAAATTGAATTGTTTACCGCTTTGAATTGTTTTGCGGGTGCAGTTAAAACGCAAAAACTTATGGGAGCTCCATTTCTACTTGAGTTAGTGGCGGTGGTAAGTTAATATGCTATTTTTCACAGTTATAAGCCCTACTCAACAGCATTTACTTGAAAATTCATTGTCCACTAGACGAACCACGAAGGTAAGTCTTGCGTAGGTATGTTCAGTTGTGTGAAAGTATTGTGCGTTATAACTACTATTAAGAATATCACAAAGAAAACTTTAAATAACGTGACTTGATTTTGTTGCTTCTTTTTCAATTCAAACAGTTGCGGGGAGCGGTTACTATAGCATTGAAACCCCTTTACCGCATATACTTAATTTAAAAACTCGACTTTATTTTAGTAGCTTGAGTGTTAGTTGTTAAAATCAATCATTTAACAATAGTGTAGTTTAAGGCTCGCTCGCCATTTGTGCTCAAGCACACCACTAGTTAGGAGTGGATAATGCAAAATCGGGTATATGTTATATGTATGTATGTATAGATGGATGGATGGTACGCATGCTCTTTAAAAGCGCGCGCCGGGAACTTTTTTCTCCAAAAAAACACGGCTTTTTAGGCTTGACTCCAGTTTATTCTGAAACTACAGCATTACCCAAAGTGTGAGAAAATTCCTGCGAAAACGCTTGCTTTTCAAGAATCAAAATGTTGATTCGACCGGTTACTATGACATTGAAGACCCTTTACCAGGTTTAAATTCAAAACTTCGCTTTTTACGGCTAAGTGCGGCTTGTTAGTTGTCAAGTGCCACCTGTAGTCAGTACTAAGAGAGCTATCACTACTTCTGAAAAGCGTATGTAAGCACATCAAGTATTAATGCTAAGGAAGCTACTACTACTCGAGGGATGCTGAGGTAAGTACATAATTCCATATTGTTAGCTAAATATGGGAAAATAACTCTGGCCTTTTTTTTTTTATAGCTAAGAGCTTGTCAACAGTGACTGGTAAATTCAAATAGTCAGAATGACTCAAATTTGGTACTACAAAAGTTATCACTGCTCAAGAAAATGAGGTAAGGAAGTAAATTATAGAATATCACAAAGAAAAGTTTAAATAACGTGACTTGATTTTGTTGCTTCTTTTTCAATTCAAACAGTTGCGGATGCAGTTGCTATGGCATTGAAACCCCTTTACCGCATATACGTAATTTAAAAACTCGACTTTATTTTAGTAGCTTGAGTGTTAGTTGTTAAGATCAATTGTTTAACAATAGTATAGTTTAAGGCTCGCTCGCCATTTTGTGCTGAGCTAAGTACGTAATTCCATATTTGTTAGCTAAATATGCAAAATTAACTCTGGCCTTTTTTTTGTAGCTAAGAGCTTGTTGTCAACAGTGAGTGGTAAATTCAAACAGTCAGAATGGCTCAAATTTGGTACTACAAAAGTTACCACTGCTCAAGAAAATGAGGTAAGAAAGTAATTTTGTATGTGTGCTAAAATTGATTGTCTTTTGTTTTTGTAGCTGACCAGCTTGTTGTCAAGAATTTGAGGTAATTCAGATAGTCAAAGTAACTTAAATTTGATACCATAGAATTTATCAATACTCAGGAAATTGAGGTAAGTAGTAATCCTATATTCGTTGGCTAAAATTACAAATATTAACTGGTTTATTTTTTTTATCATAGCTGAGAGCTTGATCAAGAGTTACTGGTAATTGAGATTATCAGAATGGCAAATGTTTGATACTACAAAAGTTACCATTAATCAGGTAAGAGACTGATTTTGTATTTGTTTGTTGAAATAAAAGGCTATTATAGTGTTTGCATGAACTAAGCTAAAACATAGTAACAAAACATAATTTTATGTTACCTAACTATCTGGCTCGCTCGCCATTTGTGATCAAGCACACAACTATAGTATGTCCAAGTTGAGTTGGCACGACCGCAAGCGCGGTAATTGAGGAATGCATTTGGTACTTTACTGGAAGCAATTTAGTCATGTGAATCCAAGTCAATTAAGCGCGCAAACGTCAACTTTGCACGTGAAAAAGGGGCGGTAGCACGGCATTCTGACTACTAATGACTCTTGATAACCAACAATCCGCACTCCGTATCCCCCCTAAAACGGCGAAGTTTTGAAATTAAGTCTGGAAAAGGGTCTTCAATGTAATAGTAACCGGTCTCAGTAACTTTTTGTGTCTTGAAAAACAAGCGTTTTTGCTGGAATTTTCTCACACTTTGGAGCTTAAGTTTAAAGTAAGGCTTGCTTAATGCTGTAGTTTCAGAATAAACTGGGGTCAAGCCTAAAAAGCCGTGTTTTTTGGAGAAAAAAGTTCCCCCGCGCGAGCTTTTAAGGGGCATACGTACCATCCATACACACATATTATGTCCAAGTTGAGTTGGCCGCAAGAAAAACTTGAATAACTTTAGAACCGAAGCAGCTACGCATCTGGGGTTTGCACCTTCAAAAAACTTAAATTCTATCATTTCATCAATTTTCATATACATATTATAAATAAATGAAACAAGTGATAATTTTATTTAACAAGAAAGTCTAGTAACTTTAGCTACAAGTTAACAGTGCTATACTGCTGAATCCTGTGAATATCAGAATATTTCTTGGGACACAATAGGTAGAATCGACTGATTTCAATCCTCTCTCTTTAGAAGAATGCCCCACCAGTTTGCGTTTCCATCTGCTGTACATTATCTGTGCGTAAGAAACATCAATATAATTGGAACAGGCGAGATGAGCTGCACAGCGCCTGAAAAACTCCATAAACTTCACTAAAAAATTTTCTTTCAATAGTTACAGTATTAATGCGCACCTGTAATATTAATGCTAAGGAAGCTACTACTACTCAAGGGAAGCTGAGATAAGTACGTAATTCCATATTTTGTTAGCTAAATATGCAAAAATAGCTCTGGCCTCTCTTTTTTGTAGCTTAGAGCTTGTTGTCAACAGTGACTGGTAAATTCAAGTAGTCAGAATGGCTCAAATTTGGTACTACAAAAGTTACCACTGCTCAAGAAAATGAGGTAAGGAAGTAAATTTGTATTTGTGTGCTAAAATTGATTGTCTTTTGTTTTTGTAGCTGAGAGCTTGTTGTCAAGAATTCGAGGTAATTCAGATAGTCAAAGTACTTAATTTTGATACTACAGAAAGTTACCAATACTCAGGAAATTGAGAAGTAATAATTTCATATTTATTGGCTAAAATTACTCTAGTTTATTTTTTTATCGTAACTGAGCTAAAACATAATTTTGTATTTGTTTGCTGAAATAAAAGGTCATAACTGCTATAATAGTGTTTGCATGAACTAAGCTAAACATAGTAACAATACTGTTACCTAACTATCAGGCTCGCTCGCCATTTGTGCTCAAGCACACCAACGAATAAACAAATATCTCCGATTTTCAATTGAGTTACCCCTGATAGTGTCTCGCTCGCTCGCCAATAAGTATAGCAAACACACTGGAGTGTTGTAGCTAGTGTGTAGGGCGAAAACGGCTTGTGCTGAAGCTTCCAAATTAGGAGGACGGCATCCCAAGGCCCCGTGCAACCTACTGGTAGGATAAATAAGAAAACTTTAGATGCCGCGGCGGATTTTCCCAAAACCAGTCACAAATGTGATGACAATGGTACAATAGCTTAATATGTTCATTTCTTTAAAAAAGTTTGTTAAATTACTTAAATACAATTAAAGCATTATTTGGAATAATTTATACTACTTGCCTTCTTATTAAAAAAGATGCTGATATATTAAAGCAGTGGCAACTTCCTCCTCCATGTTCAGGCTGTTCAAAGACAAAACTCACACTAGTTATATTTCTAGGACCAGCTCCTTCATAATATTGCAGTTCTGGCAGAGAAGAGTTGTAATTGACCCAAACATGGCAAGAATAAGTCTGGTCATCAGTACCTGTTTCATCAGTGGAATTAGAAGTGTAGCTCAACCATAGTCCAGTACTCAATAAAGCATTGTCTCCTCCAATGCAAGAAAACTCATACCATTGGATACTCAATGTTGGAGGCTGGTCATCTGCTGTAGTTTCTATCCCGCTTATACTGAAGTGTATTATTGCAATTAAAAAAATTCCCAAAGTCATCCTCATCTGAATCTTTGTGGTGAAGCACTAACAAGAATTTGCTATTTTCTTACCAACCTTAACAATCTGAGCAGTTGTAAGCTTTGAGCACTTGCTAGAAATGACTCTATGGATGAGATTCTTGTTATTTAACTCTGAAATGTTAGGAAATGTTTGAATATGCATGGCTTGCTAATTCAATTTGTGCACACTAACACATTTTATTAGTTTCCTTTTTGCATATCACACCATTATATAAATCCTTCATAGTTTTAGATAACTTCCAGCTGCCTTGTTAGTCCCACTTCATAATTTGAGCTCAGTGTGGTGTGGACTAGTTAGTGAGCTAGCTTCAAGGACACTCACTGCACAGACACCAACTTGAACATTACTACAAAACTGGTTCTTTAAATTGCATAGTGTTACTCGAGAACAATACTTCCGTTGCATTGTGGAACCAGATATATACTAAACCAATATATTGATGAGTAGACATAACTCTTTAATATCTAGTGTAGTTTGTATTGTGTATATAATAATATGTTTAAGTACAGTATGCATTTGTGCATTTTGGTTTATACATCTTTGGCTTGAATATCAATGAAAGATGTAGCTATAGCCATGTGTATGTGTCCATCAACAGAAGTACCCACAGGCTACAGCTCCTTGTGGAGCTGTTTGGCTCTTTATCCACACTCCATTCAGATTCAGTCTTCAATACTCTATTCAATTCATCCATTGACTCTTCATTTCACTTTGAAACCATTATCTAGTATTCATCATATATAATCCTTATTTAATGGTCTTGTATAAATGGTATTATCCATTAGTATTATATTAAGCAATGGACTACAATTATCCTTTATATTAGGACAGGACAATAATTTTGATTACCATCAAATTCTTATACTAGTATATTAACACTGTGAATGTAAGTTGTTATAATTATAAGTAACGTCAGATGTTTATAATCAAATAATTGATTTGATTCAGAGGCCAGATTCAGCATGTCAGTGTATGCTATGGAGTTGATGCCTCCAATACAGGAAATCTCAAACCATTGGATACACAATCTTGGTAGTGTGTTGTCTGAGGTAGTAGCGATCCAACTGTTGAAATGTAGTATAGCAAGCAGTAAAATTACCAATGTCATTTTATAGCTTGATCCTTTTGGTGAAGCACTCACAATAATATATAATAATGTAGCTTGCTTGGTATCGTCTTAACCAATAATAATACTTCAAATGACTTTAAGGTTTGAAACTCACTATAAATTACTCTAATGCTTTTTGTTAAAGCCGGAAATGTAATATGAGACTGCATCAATGTTCTAGCTGAAATCTAACACTTCTTCTAAGAACTCGTTCCAATAGAATTTAAAGAATTCTAGATTGGTCATAATTGTGTCTAGCTGAAATCCAACACTTCTTCTAAGAACTCGTTCCGATACAATTTAAAGAATTCTTGATTGGTCATAATTGAGTCAGAAATTGAAAGGGAAAAACAATGTGTCTTTCATCTGTGGTAATGGTTTGAATCATGGAAATTCCAAGTATTAATTAACTAACTTGCAACATGACAAACCTTGATCATTAACATAAACAGTTGTTTACCCTGCATTGTACACTAGAGTAATATTCTTGTTACTGTATGCTATGATGGATGATAAGATAAACTGATAGTTTCTTGATGAGTTGATATTTCTGTATATATTCCTACTTCAGACACCAGATCCAAAGAAAACAACGCTATTAGGTATTTATATTTCTAGAGAATGTTGAAGCATTTAGGAAACTAAATTCTTTGACAATGAAAGTGATATTTTTTGGAGAACAGGTAACTACTCAGAATTCAATGGATGGTGCACAAACGATGTCCTTTAAACTTCAATTCTTGTTTAATGCTAGAAAGTATCACATAAAAGCTGTCAATAATTATAAATAGAATAATTCTAGTTGAGTAAGGACTGCCATGGCAGAACATAACTGCTTCTTTCTAGTCCACGACATTGTGGGCCTTACACTTTTAGTTGAGTAAGGACAGCCCTAGTAGAAAGTGACCAATTAAAGTTCGGTGAGGCTATTCATTGTGTGTTCTGTGATCATTGACTTCATTACCGTCCATTCTGATTCATTTGCCATAGGCACCTATACTAATCACGAAATTTCGTCATGCTTGTGTGTTACACGCGTCTTTTAACTTTCCCTCTTTATCTTTCTCTAGTGATAATACTTTTTGTTGCTCATCTTCTTATTGTTTTTACTCATTTTTGTCAAGACACTCATCGCTAGCACCTCTTTTTCTCATGTCCTTGTTGTGTACATGAATTTTGTATTGTCACCCCCCCCCCCCAATATTCTACAAATTAATTACTTTGAGTTGCCACTATTGTGTAATTTCACGTTTTTTTGAAGTCATTAGCTAACACTCTGCGTGCATGGGCGAGATGGGTATGAAATTTTCCCTTTCTGTCTGTCTGTCTGTCTGTCTGTCTGTCTGCCTGTCTGTCTGTGTGTCTATCTGTCTGTCTGTCTGAGTGATGTAATTGTGTTTGAATTAATTTCTATGTGATTCATGCATCTCGTGTGTGTCTTTTTTATCTTTAGTAATTGAAGAACTCAAATTACAGAATAAAGCTGATACAGAAAAATGTCCCTTGGTCACATGTGCTCCCAAGGGACATTTTTCTGTATCAGCTTTATTCTGTAATTGGCACACTGTAAAAATTATAGCTAGTGTCAAATTCACATCACACTAGTGGTGTGAATGCCCACCATCAATAGCCAATAATTGGCAAGCGAGCGAAGTGAGTGAGACACTATCATGGGTAACACAAACAAAAATTGGTGATATTTGTTTGTTTGTTTGTATGCTTGGACGTACGTATGTCATTTTGTACTTTGACCATCATGTTTTTGTGTTTGCTAGGAGGTCAATCCTGTCCCATACTCTACTAAACAGAATCCTATGATTTATTGATTTTTATCTGTATCATTCAAAGATATTGAATAGTTTACCACTTTGGATTCTTTTGTGTGGGTGCAGTTACAACTTACAAACTTACCAGAGTTCATTTTTTATTCAAATTATTGGCGGTGATAAGTTTACTTGCTATTTGGTCACAATTATATTCCCTAGCAACAGTGTTGTTCCTTACCTGAAAATATTAAGAATGAAGGTAAGCCTTGCATTGGTATGTTCAGTAAACATGTATGTGTGAAATAGTTATGTTATCAATAATTACTTTGTGTCAGAAATGACTGCTGTAACTTGCCTACAGTAAAACTTTAACGACCACTCCGAGAAGCGACCGACCTCTCTGGAGAGACCAAATCAGGCCCCCCGATTGCAACTACAAAAAATATAGTGCATTCAGAACCTCCAGAAGCAACCACCTCTTATTTCCGACCAGCAACCAATTTCTCGATCCCATCTTGCTCAAAATAATTACGTTCGCCACTCTATGAGCGACCAGAGACCACACCTATTCAAAATTTGAGAGATTGTGGTCACGCGTAAGCTAATAAAAAATAGCATACTACACTACTTCTACCGTATCCAATTTTGTCTGGGGGCAAAAGGTCTTCACTAAATTCTCGCTGAAAATTTGATGTTTCTATTTAAGGCCATATAAAGTTATTTATTAGTTTTTTCCCCGCTTCCTTTTTTTTCTTCTAAAAGTTGCATTTTGACTTTTATTAACGATTATTGTGGTTTTAATAATAGTGTATTACGCATGCGCAATAAATGCACATAGGCCGGACCATGTGAGAGGCGCCCACCATTATTGGTGAATTGGCGCACAAAAGGCGCTCAGTTGGCTTTTTAGTCCGTACAAAGTATTACTCCTAGAATATAGACAACTGCTAGACCATCTTCAGTTGCATTGCTTGACAATATTGAGAGCATGCATAATTAATTTTAATTCTGGTAAAGAAGAGTTATAATTGACCCAAACATGGCAATAATAAGTCTGGTCATCAGTGCCTGTTTCATCAGTGGAATTAGAAGTGTAGCTCAACCATAGTCCAGTACTCAATAAAGCATTGTCTCCTCCAATATGCCAGAAAATATTGAATACACAATCTTGGTAGTTGACTATCTGCTATCAACTCAGTCAAAGAACTTAAATGTAGCAACTGCAGAACCAAAATTCCAAAAATCATCATTAGCTTTAATGTTAAAAAAGTTAAGTTATTATTAAATAAGTCAGTTACAGCGACAGTATTTGCTAAAAAAAAGAATACATTCGACGAAAGCAGAAATCAATTTGTGAAGGTCGGTGAATAGAAGCACTGAAACTTAGACTCCCTAGAGTGAATAAGTGGAGGATTTTTATAGGATGCGTATATCACTTGAAAGGCTGAGACAGTTTATTCTGGGGATTTTCAACATCAACTAGCTACCAGTATCTATAGTATATCCAAGTTGGTTGGCCCCAAGGAAGACTCCGAAGACTTTTAAGTGTAACAGCTACGAATCGGGATTTGAACAGTTGAAAAGTTCGGGCCAAGCGGTTATACTCCCGTAGTATACTTCAAAACCGGAGGGAAAGTGCTGTTCTAAAACTAATACAAAAGTCTACGGGAACAGAAATACTTCAGATCTGTCCTTCTTTTAGTCAAGCAGTTCAGCTCAATCTATTAAGCGGAAAGTTTCATTGAGCTGGTAAAAAAAGAATTAGTTCCTTCTAGGCTTTGGATTCATCCCCCAATTTCAAGATACCTGACTATAGTCTGGTGTAGCCGACCCTTTTCCTTCAAACAGAACAGAACAGAGGTGTTGCTTACTTATAATGTTGGAACATCCCAACGAGGACCTGGACAAGGGAGTGCGATAACTGGTCAGAGCACACATAATCAGCGCATAGAACGTTTGTGGAGGGACCTTTTCACTGGTTGCATTTCCTTTTTTTATTCGATCCAGCATCATTTGAACACATTCAGGAATGGGTGGGCTCATCACAAGTTGAGAACTGAGAACAGCAAAACACCCACACAATTGTGGATTCAAGGCTTTTCTTGTGTTGGTGAAGATGATGAAGCTTTCACAGGCCTAGAGGTATGTTGGTATTAAAGTTAGGATAATGTCCTGTAGTGAAGAAGGGTGTTGAACATAAATTTAGTAGGGTAAGGAGTTAACAAAAGTGTTTTGTTTAGCTACGAATGTCTAGTATAGCATATAGAATTGAAACTATTATTGTTATAATAATATATGTGTCATTAACATTAGTTTGCTTTTTACAAACTGTTCTCTTTGTGCTTCATTATCAATTATATTTTTAATGTGTGTCACATTGCAACTTTTCTTGAATAATGACTCTTAAGAACAATGCTACTTCAATCTCAACTGACCTAAATGTACCTTCTTTCTACTTGTAAATAAGTTAGCAGTTTGCTATATATTTACAGTAGAGTTATTATGTCCTAAATGTTCGTGTTACTATTTCCAGAACAACTGGAATTCAATGGGATTTGATTTGGAAGGACCCATATCAATTGAAGGAGAAGATACAGTTGTAGTGGATGAACTTTCAGAACTCCTTAATGCAGTACAAACGGTTCAGCTTCATGATTTGCTATTATTCGTCAGTGTCACTCATTCCCAACAGGAAATGTTGAGCCAGTTTGCTATTGCAAAAATATACGTCAACTTGACTTCACAGGGTAGTAGTTAGCTACAGCAAATAACTCAAAATTCACTCATATCACACTATTTCTCGGTTAGATTCTTACATAATAAACAATGATTTCTAGGGACACATTCACCCAGTTTATTGCCAATAAATTGTTATTGTTATCAGAAATGATGATTAAATTAGTGAAAGTCGCTATTGAATAAATTGATACAAAAACCACGAGATCAACTAACCATCAAGATGTCTCGATTACAAATCATTGAACTAGTGTAAAGCAAAAAAGAAGTAACAAACACACACATTCCATGCAGCTCATACGTCCCCAAATCCATCATTGCCTTTAATCCCCAACAACATGGCTTCTTCAAAATCAGAATAATGCGTGTAGCTGGCAGGTAGTCTTAGATGCAGGTCGCAGGTTGAAGCAGTTGGAAACTTTGCAGCACCCTGGTGGACAAAAATTAGTGCTGGCTGCTCAACAAATCCTGTTGGGGGGGACACGATTTGTACCAGAGAAAAATACTAATAATTCACTCAGAGAGCACTCTATGTCACCATCTAAAAATACCATTCTCATTATGATGAAATTTTACTGGCAAACAAAAAAAGTCTTACCGTAACAATTGTCCAAAAAATCCACAAAGAACATGTACGTTTGTTCCTCTTTGGATCGACATAATATACTGCCTTTTTAGTTGAAAATTTCACTGAAAACAAGGACTTCAGAGATTCTAAGGAAAAAAAAAGTATTCCTCAATAATAATAATAATAATAATAATAATAAAAACTAAACAAATTATTTACCTGGTGTTAACTCATTAGATTTGTATACAAAGAAAGGCTTCCATAGCTTAGAATTTGACTTGATTTTGGCCAGCAACTGAAAGGTATTTAAGCCATCAATATATTGATCCAACTCAGACTTCACCTTATACTGTAAATGATACTCGATCAGAGTGGAAACAATACTGGGGCTATTATTTTTTACTAAAGAGCACACAGGCTTTCTAAACCAAGTTGCCACCAGTAAATCCAAAGCTTCATCCCTATTCCCAGACTCAGGACCTCAGGAGTTAAAGCCTAGATGTTCTCTGCAAGTTGAGCAGCACTTCACGTAATATAATATAGCACAGAACTGATGACAGCAGTGGGGCTTGTGGTAAAAGTTAAGGAACTTCAGAGATAGAGTGTAACATGACCTGTTACCTAACCTTTATTCATGCACAACTTCCGACCAATATTATAACCACTAAGTCTTAGCTAATGCATGCATAAGCACCATGGTTTTGAGTAGCCATAGCTAAATAGTTTGGCGCCATAGCTATATAGTTTGGCTTACTCAAAACCATAGTGCTTATGCATGCATTAGCATAGGAGCCAACTGTCCTCGAATGTCAAGGACCAGTCCTGACCAGTCCTCAATTTAAGAGCTTTGTCCTTGAGTCCTTGATGACCTATCACTTTCCTATTCTATTGTTTGTCCTCGATGATGATGCTGGTCCAGGTGCTAACAAGTGCTGCATCCAGTTAATCACAACTGACAAGCCAGCTGAGTTAGCACTGCAGTCAGCTGTGCTAGCTCAGCTGGCTTGTGGCTAACAACTGGATGTAGGTTGTACATGATAAGAGTCAGTGAATCAGTGCTGCTGCTTTTTTTTTTCAAAAATGTGACTAGCTATAGCTAATGTCTGAATCTGAGAGTGAATCACCAGGAGTTATTCCCACTCCTCCTCCCTTGAAAAAGCCTAAGAGGAAGTGTTACTTCAATCAGCAGTGGGTACAGGACTTCAAAAGGATAGGAAAGAGTTCCAAAGGTTAGTTTAAATAATAGTTTTCTCAAAGTTTCTTTACGTTTATATAATTATAGGTGACACATATGCAAGGTGTACTCTGTGCTCCTCAGATTTTAGCATAGCCTATGGTGGTAAAAGTGTTATAACTGCTCATGTGAGAGGAAAACACCATAAAGATATGGCTGATGCTTGCTCCTCGAAGTCGATTACGTCTTTTTTGAGACCTCAAGTTTCACACAGTGTTATTGAAGCTGAGGCTTTGTGGGCTTCTTTTGTGGTGGAACATAACCTTGCTTTTAATGCAAGTGACCATGCCACTAAGCTGTTTCCTAAAATGTTTCCCGATTCTGAGGTTGCCAAGAAATTCGCTTGTGGACGTACCAAGACTGCAGCAGTAATCAAGGGAGCATTAGCTCCCAATTTGTCTGAGAAAATGTTAGCAAACTTGGAGAAAAGTAATCCGTTTTCTATAATGATGGATGAATCAAACGATAAAACAGATAAATCCTGCATTATTCTTATTAGGCTTCTAGATTTCGATGTAGGAGATGTCCGAACCAGATTTTAGACATGCCTGTGGTGAATATAGGTACAGCTAGAAATCTTTTTGACGCACTTAAACTCTCCTTGAGTAAGAAAGGCTTGGATTTTGAGAAGTGTGTGGCATTTATGTCCGACACTACTAACGTAATGAAGGGGGTGAGATCTGGTGTCCAAAAGTTGATAACAAATGAATGTCCAAAGTTATATGATGTAGGATGTATATGTCATTTGGCTGACCTAACCATTAAAGCTGGTATGGAGACTTTACCTGTTGACATAGATCAACTCTTTGTTGATATCTTCTACTTCTTTTTTCACAGCAGTAAGAGAAAACAGCAGTTTGCTGATAATTGGCGTTCCTTCTTCACCTCTGAACCTGAGACTATTCTAAAACACTGTACCACACGATGGTTGAGTCTTCTTCGCTGCGTTGATAGGTATCTGTCCCAATATGATGGTTTAAAGTCTTACTTTTTGTCCTGTGATGAATCTGAATCCAGCAAAGTACAAAGTATTGTAGAATGACTAGAAAATCCTCTTACTAAGCCTCTTCTTCTCTTTCTTTCCTTTATTCTTCCTTCAATGGATCGATTCAATAGGCTATTTCAAAAATCCACAGAGAACACCACATGCCAATTGTATAACAAGATGAGCAGGCTAGTTCGTCTTTATGCATCAAATGTGTTGAAAGCTGACGTTATTATAGCATCTACTGATAACTTCAGCACTCTAAATTTAACTCGTGAAAGCCATCTAGATGATGAAAATCTAAACATAGGTGATGATACTTGGACTTTTGTTGCAGAACTAGAAAGTGAGTGTGATACGAAGCCTTTCTATACAGCTGTACGAATGTTTTGTGTGGCAACAATTTGAAAAATGCTCAAGAAATTTTCTTTTGGGGATTCCCTACTTAAAGATTTGGGAATTATTAACCCTGAATTAGTATCTTCTTACTCTGTTTCCACTGTAATAAAACTTGGTAAGAGATTTCCGCAAGTTGGCTTATCAGATACACATTCCCTTGATAAATTAAGAGAAGAGTTTATGGAGTTCTCTTTATCACCAGCTGACCACCCTCCTATGGAAAAATACATATCAGCTGACAAAACTTTGAAACCTCGAGCTGGAGCATTTTGGTGGGAGGTTAGCAAGCTAAAAACTCTTGATGGAGAAGAGCGGTTTCCTTACCTATCGAAGCTTATGGCTGGGCTGCTATCCATCCCTGTGTCTAATGCTGACTCTGAGCGAGGTTTTTCCATGCTAAGGAAAATTCGTACTGACCAAAGGCCAAGTCTAAAGCAGGACACTATCATTGCATTGATGAGAATGAAATTCAATTGCAACAGTAACTGTTATAACTCTATTTTCACTGAAGAGCTGCTTGCTCAGTGTAAAAAAGCAACATACTTAGCCGTTAAAGGTCCAGGACCATAGGAACACAATCAACAGCCAGATGATAGCTAGTTAACTTATTTTTTGCAATGACTCAACAGCAAGATGATAGCTAGTTAACTTATTTTTTTGCAATGACATCATAATTAATTACGTAATGTGGGTGTGGTTTGTAGGTGTGGCCATGGGTGTGGCTTATGTCCTTGAAGCTAGTTTGAAAAAGTTGGCACCTATGCATTAGCTAAGACTTTAACTGAACATGTCCTGAATATTTGTTTTGCTGTGTCTATAATTACAGTAATGTTCTCATTTTTGTCCCTAGTGTCAACTATCAGATAATTTATCTTTAGCCATCATCTAATGTCAAAGTTATTAGCATATTGGATTAGGAAACCATTGAAATCACTGATTTTATATCTAGTAAGCAGTGTAAACCTTGTAGAAGAAGCTACATGCTTCTTTTTACACAAATTATGAACCAGAATGTAAAAATTTTCATATTTAGTTTTAGAATTCTGTTTTAAATAATGCGCAGTTCATTGTTGTGAAGCTGTCAATGTGCCTTGTGGTGGCCTTCAAATACAACCAATTATTGGATCAAAATAATGGCCTCAATTTTATTGTTCATCAAAGTTTGTTCAAGTTTAGCCAAATCATCTTTAGCCACCATCCACTAAAACATAAATTATTAACTTGAAGTCTTGGATGTCATTTTCAAGGTCATTACCTAGTGTTGTGGTGTTAAGTGTGTCGAATTATGTAGCATTGTTTCCATTCCTCTGCTTCAGTTGTCTTTAGGCACAATACCAGATTCTTTTCTTTTACTTGCTCCGCATTGTTTTTCATCATTTTAATTATCATTTACCTGTCCTTTAGAGTCTTTTATAGCTCTGAGTAGCGACTCTTAGCCAGCATTAGCTAGTAGCATCAATGATGATGTGAAAAAATAAACTACTATACGCAATAATCTACTCCTTACTTGCTAGCATAAGTTGGCATTGTTGGAGTAAGAGAGTAGAAAGGCCTTGTCTTGTTTGTTTAGGTTAGCCTTTAAGTCTGGGAATTCAATCATAGAATAAATGCGATTTGATAGAATGTGATGCTCAGATATATTCATGACATAGCTACTTCAAACAGTCTGGGAACCTCCGTTGTATATAACACACTTCAACATTTAAATATTTAGGGTAGACTATACTTTAGGTACTACACGCGACGCGACGCCGACGCGTTTTCATCGCTAGTGAAACACTCGCTATTCCTCTCAATTAAAAACAATTGTTTGACAAAAAAAGAGCAAATTGGCAGCCCTAGCCCTAGCCCTAGCCCTAACCCTAGGCCTAACCCTAGCCCTAGCCCCCAACTATTAGTAGGCGCAGTGCGGCGCCTTTTTCTAGGCTAGGGCTAGGGCTAGGGCTGCCAATTTGCTCTTTTTTTTAATAAATGCATGCTTCCACTAGCGAGGAATCGCGGGGTGCTTTCGCGAAAACGCGTCGGCGTCGAGTCGCGTGTAGTACCTAAAGTATAGTCTACCCAATATTTATTTTACATTCCTGCTTAAATTTGCATTCATTTTGCGAGTTAAGCACTCCTGAAGTCCTTAAAATCATTTCTAGAGCATTTGCTTCCATTCCTCCACGGCAGGTTTGCAGAATACGGCGCAGTTTGGCCTGAAAGTAGTACATTTATATTAATGAAATTGTTAATTTTAGGTGTTTATCTGGATACCTTAATGGAGTATAGTTCATCGTGAGTCGCGGCAAGGTTGTATATGATGAGTTCCGAATGTTGGCTAGAGAAGCGATTAATAATGTCGTGAGAGGTAGTGTCATATGGTATAAATTACCTCATTTGTTTAATCGCTACAATGTTACTTTTCATCTCTGGCTACCATTCAGTAATCCCACAGAGATCCTCCACAAAGTCCCTAGAACACCTAATCTGAACAACCAAGTGTGTAGCGTGTAGGAACTTCCGTTGTACAGGGAGAGATAGCGTTTCATACACGTGCTCTCTAGCTATGTCTTACTCACGAAGCATTGGAATTTTATAGAATGGTAAATCAAAGGACTAAAAATTAATTGGTACCCTAACCAAAGATTGTTAGCCATCTTCAAGGAAGGGAAAATTGCATTAGAGACCCAAAAATACAAAAAACAGTTTTGTTGTTGTTGTTGTTGTTATTGTACTCAAGATATATATTTTAGTTATTAATGCAGTCTTCAAAATTTAATTAGGGTGGGTGTTATTAAGAAAAGAACTTTTAATTCAGTTACTATAATACTATATGTATGTTTAATTCTGTTTGTATGTTACCTAGTGATAGAGAAGATGTATTCATGCTGCACATTCAGCAAGACAACCATGGTTATGTTGGAAAACAATTACCATACCTAGGGAGTTGGTAAGCCCAAAGCTGAAAATTATGATTATTTTTGCAAATTTTCATGCCTTTTTCATCACATATTGCATTCTTAATTATTAAGATATTCTATAGCTACTGTTAAATCTGCAATTGTATGGAGGAAGTGTGTATATTCATTGTTCTATTTAAGGGTGCTGGCACATAGCAACGCTCGCGCGCGGCTTAATTGAGTAATAAACCACGAAACCACCGAGTTGTAGAGGTAGAGGGCGGACCTTAAATACCCGCGCATAGATAAGAGCTTCCTGGCAGACCGTGGTAAGTATAGTTAACTCGGCTTACGGAGGGCGGGGCTAGAAAATTGCACAGTAGCAAAAAAGTGCGAGACAATTGGAATCTATTTTGCAGTCCAAGTCCAGAAGGACGAAGAGTTAGTCTCTCATTTTTAGTACTGCGGCATAACTTAACAAGGTAATTAAAGTTGTCGATTTAGTTTTTTAATATAGTGTACAGTCGTGACCCGACTGGAAAAAAATCACGTGAAAATGTGAATAAATATAAAACAAAAGAGAAATGAGAAAAACAAAATCGACAACTTTGTAACAATTAGCTATAGCAAGCGGTGGACGAAATTCCAGCTTCCGTAGTCTTCCTCTGTTTCCAAATAGTGGCGTTTACTTTTGAGACTTTGAGGCTTCATAACTCTTGCAGTTCCGTTTGTGTGTTAGTCATTCTTGATCAGTTGGCTGTCAGTTGACGGGTCTCAGAGATCCCCCGGGCAGCGTGGACCTGCAAGGTATAGAATTGGAGTTACCTTCCATAGCAACAGTTAATTGATTTGTGTGGGCGTACCGCGTAACCGGATGTGTGAGCACCCTTAATGTTATAGAACTTGCAGTTGAAGCACAGTCAGACGTCATCCCTTTGCACTGCAAGTCTTAATATAAATGCAACAGTAATCAAATTGTGAGATACAATTTTGTATGGAGTGCGAGGGACGTGTGCGAGTGGAGTGTTGAGGGACGTGTGTGTGGTTGTGGAGTATGAAGGACATGTGTGTGGGTGGAGTGGTGAGGGACGTGTGCGTGGGTGTGGAGTGTTGAGGGACGTGTGTGTGGGTGTGGAGTGTTGAGGGACGGGTGTGGAGTGTTGAGGGACATGTGTGTGGGTATGGAGTGTTGAGGGACATGTGTGTGGGTGGAGTGTTGAGTGACATGTGTGTGGGCGTGGAGTGTTGAGGGACGGGTATGGAGTGTTGAGGGACATGTGTGTGGGTGGAGTGTTGAGGGACGTGTGTGTGGGTGTGGAGTGTTGAGGGACGGGTATGGAGTGTTGAGGGACATGTGTGTGGGTGGAGTGTTGAGTGACATGTGTGTGGGCATGGAGTGTTAAGGGACATGTGTGTGGGCGTGGAGTGTTGAGGGACATGTGTGTGGGTGGAGTGTTGAGGGACATGTGTGTGTGGGTGGAGTGTTGAGGGATGTGTGTGTGGGTGGAGTGTTGAGGGACATGTGTGTGTGGGTGGAGTGTAAGGGACATGCTAAATGCGATGTCCTGTATAGCTTAAACACGTTCCTATCACTAATTAAAACGTGGCAACCATGAACCCAACTTGCAACGATGAATCCTGACTCTTTAAACACGTTCCTATCACTAATTAAAGCTTGGCAACCATGTCCCCAACTCGGAACGATGAATCCTGACTCTTTAAACACGTTCCTATAATGTGGCAACCATGAACCCAACTTGCAACGATGAATTCTGACTCTTTAAACACGTTCCTATCACTAATTAAAGCAACCATGAACCCAACTTGCAACGATGAATTCTGACTCTTTAAACACGTTCCTATCACTAATTAAAGCAACCATGAACCCAACTTGCAACGATGAATCCTGACTCTTTAAACACATTTCTATCACTAATTTCAAAATTTAAATGGCTTATTACTCCTCAGTAAGCATGTGTTTGTGAGGGTTTCAGTTGTCATCATTGATTCACTGCGTCTGTCAACAGCGACTTTAGAAGATGGCTAACATTTTCAAAGCAAAAAAAATAAAATAAAGCTTTTTAAAGCTGTGTATTTTATTTTGGTACTGTTTCCAGACAGGAAAGGGGAAGATGGGATTTTAAAAGATGGGATATACGTACATTAAATTTAGGGCAACATCCTCTGAAATCTCAGCAAAACTAAAATGCGTTTAGCTGCAACCCTTCAGGATATTTGTAGTAGTAGCGCGAAGAAAGCAGTCTTGTCTATGGGAGCTACTGAGCTTAAGATTAAGTGAACACTGTTGAAATTTGAAATTCATGTGAAATGAGGCATTGGTGTAAATTTCATTGCAGTACCCTCCCTCAATATCTTAGCATACATCTCTTCTAAGGGTGTTCATGTGAGAAATCACCTCTTCCTAGGGCAGTTTCAATGTGGCAGTGGGTTATTATTATGTCTTTAATTTACTATACCTATGTGTATTCAGTAAAAATTGCTTAGATGATGCTTACAAAATCCATCCTCTACAAAACAATTTAATTGACGTTTAGAATAAGTGAGTAGACCTTTTTTTCTTGAATAGCAACAGGAGTGACAGAAATTTTTATACTTGGTGGTACATACTGTTATCCAAGGGTGTTTCTTATACCAACTTGACTGAATAGATGTACTATAAGATTTTTCTTAGCAGTATGCTGGCTCTTATGCGAATAAACACGCTTAGATTTGCTTACATCAATGGGCTGACAAGGTGGACCACTCATGGTACAAGAAAGACACTCACACTGAGCACAGGTAGAACAGTCACCTTCTTCGTGTTCACTTCCACTCTCTTTTTCATCAGAACTGCAATTGTAATTGTCTGCTTCAAGTAAGTAACATATCTAGTCTCATAACTACGAGTGAAACACTTATCATTATTTGCAGCACTTTTAAAGAATGTTGTTAGCTTACTCTGAACCATAATAGCTACAAGTTTCAGAAAGCTTACTCAACTGTGCTTGTGGCATTTACAGACTTAATATTCACATTATTTGCACTTTATTGAAGACAGCAATTTACACTTTTATTGAACTAAACAGATTATCTATTCATCTTATTGAACTAAACAGATTATCTAATCCTCATGAATGCATGAATGTGTAACTTGCATCAGATTTTGATGCAATAGTAGCTACTAGTTATCAATCAAAATTTAGATTGTGCCCAAAATTATGGGGGGGCTCCAGCCCCCTGAGCCCTCCTCCCCCCTTCCTACGCCACTGTATTAGATCTCATGAGGACCCCATGGGTTTTCTGGTCTAGCCTAACAGTTGTTGCAGTGAATGGGAATAATAATTGTCTCAATGCTAGCCGACAAACATTGGATAGGTTGTATGTATTCAGCACAAAGCTGGTGTGGGTGGAGCACATCTTGTGTAGTTTCATTAGGTATGGGGTTTATGCTGTGATATGATACTATATACACTTATGGTTTTATGTTAATATTTCTTTTACTATAGTCTGGTGATCCTTACCAGTTGCTGATTAAAAACAAGTGTAATGTAGAGGCAATGTCTTGAATAGACAAAAAAAATTCCTTTTTCCTTTCCAACCAATATTTTTGCATTGTTTTTGTTGGATACCTAAATTACTTCTGACTTGATGCACGTTGTGTCAATAAGACATACATGACCATCTTTCACATTTTAATAATAGAATATAGAAGTTGATTTATTTGATGTTCTTATTTTCTTAGATGAAACACACTGAATGATGTTTTTTTTCTGGATTACAAGATTCATTGTGACGAATGATTGAAGACAAAAGTCACTGAAAGATGACATTGTCATCATGAACTTGGACATTTCTCATCATTGAACTTCGACTTTTCTGTTCATACAATATAAACATTTTTCATGTCATTTTATTATATATAATATTTATTAATAATCTTAAGCTACTGTAGCGATGTAGCTAATCACACAGTATAGCAATAAGCTCAGGAGTGGCAGTGCAATAAACCCCTAAATAGTTGTGCTTATAGTGTTGAAATACACTGTAGAAGTGTAATGTAACACTGGTATATTGGTGTGGTAGAGGTGTAAATAGACACCCCTTTGGTGTACTGGAAGGGTGTTTTAGGGGTGTAATGAGACACTATATTATATGGGGTGTTAAAATACACCCTATAGGGTATAGTAGATACAGTGTAGCTGGAGCACCAAAAAGGTGTAATGTAACACCCCATTTTTTACAGTGTACATGAGGACTTCACACATTGTGGCTCCATTTCTGATTGGTTATCTCTCAAAATTAGTTGCAGTGAGGGTATTATGACATATTTATAGCACAGCAGAGACTTAAACATTTGCCTACTAACATTTTCATAAACAAGCAGTCAATGTGTTTCTCTTTGTTCTCTTTCATCTCTCTCTTGCTATTTCCCTTTCTCTGCTGTAGAAAAGTCACACAAAGCCATGGTTGTTGTGACGCTTAACTAACCCAACTCAGGCTAATGAACTATTCATGACACATAGAAGAGTCTAGTACAACACATTAGGACAGTCTAAATGGAAGTTTCTAGCTGTTTGTCTTTATAATCTACATGGAAATGTTCTTGACATCCACTGCTTTTTCGATGAATTCTTGAGATTTTATATTTTTCACACACATTGGATTTGATAGTACCGTAGTATTCATCTGAGTAAAAAAGAAACAAAAAACGAGCAAGTACGAGTGAATTATTGGACAAATATACTGAGGAGGACATTCTAACCTCATGATTTTTTGTTCTAATCTTTTGCCACTTGGATGCAGTCCATTTGCTAACTTCATCACGTACTGGTTTTGTGAAGACCACTAGAACTAAGAAAATGAAGAAACCTTGGAATGCCAACATTATTGTGTAGATGTAGGCCAAAGGCAACAGTTCCTCTCTTTCTACTACTAAAACTCCAATAATCCAAGTCAGCCCCATTACTACTGTTAGAGATATCACAGCCTTCAGCCATTTTAAAACCTTGTTAGATTCTGTCTTAATGTCTCGCTTTCTTTGTTGACTCCACATTATAATAGCGGCCATTACCAATAAGACAATATTGCAAACAAAAATAATAATCACTGGAACTATGAAAGCCAATATGAAGTGATTATCAGTTTTTAAGAAGCACCTGTATTCACAAAATGTGAATATTATGTTAAAATGGAATTTGTTTTAATAACTTACACTGCGTGGTAGCCATAATTATTTTTGGAGTATCCAAACCCAAGGGGCAACGTGAGAAATCCCATATAGATTAGTGGTAATCCATAGCTTATAACAGTAAAGGAAATCAAATATTTCTTTGTATTTGTCATAAAAACTTTGACTAGAGCAAGGTAAAGAAAAACACCCTCCATTAGCATCCACATGAAGGAGACCAGGAAGAAGTAGTGGAGGAGAACTGCTACGACCTGACAGTGTATGGGGACAGTGTCACTTCCAGTCTTGTCTATGCCAGCCACAAAAATAATTTGTGCAATAGACAAACTTAAGCAGAGATTGATATGAATGTATCCTCTGAGGCTTCGAAGAGATCTAATGTTTATATTTTAACATTAACAAATCCATTTGATTATAAATTCTATATTAAATATTTCTAAAATTCTAGTCATTACCTGTTTTATTTAATTCAGTATCATTCCGTTTAACTTACTTGTAAATGATAAATATTGTAATTGTTGCAATATTTGAGACTATAGAAATAGACACTCCAATATTTCCTATGAGTTGTAGAGATATTGTGATTTTTGTAGATGTGACTACAGGCTTCGCACTGAGAAGAATTGCAAAATGAGTCAAGTGGTTACATTCACAAGTGGTAGTTGTTAATGATGAATATGTTTTATTACATCCTCTGGTAGACCATTCTCCAAGTTGAAGTATAGCTGACCTACAGAGACAATAGTAATTACTTTCATACTTGACAGTCAGCTATTGTTATGTTAGTAGTATAATCAGAGCAAACTTTAGAGGACAACTCAATATGTTTAAATTTTATTGAGAATTAATTTTTTATTTGATGACAATTGGGAGCACAGTCAAATATAACTTAAATTAGAGTAGGATAATAATACTGAGTGTGTGTACTGTAATACACACTAAACAGTCCAGTATAAATAATAAACTCTAAAAACGAAATTAGTGAGCAAGAGAATCAAGTGAGACACTATTAATGGTAACATAATAGAAAATTGGGGATATTATCTTATGTTTGGATGCTCATATGTCATTTTCAAGCATTGACCCTAGTTTGCTTCTTTGTCTACCCCATCCCATATTCCATTATTGCAGAATCCTTTGGTTTATGAATCGTTCAGTGTCTTTGGAAATTCAATTGCTTACCCCTTTGAATTAGGTCGTATCTGGCACGATCTGAATGTTACAGGACGTATTTAAATCTTACAAGCTTACTTGACTTTATTTCTATAAGGATTAAGAATAATGGTACATTATCTCGGTTAATATGCTATTTGTCATAGCTATATGCTAAATGCAACGGTATTGTACTTAGTAAACGATGCAATTGAATAGTCAATCACAAAAAGAACATAATGTAAGCCCTGTATTGGTATATTCATTGCACTAATGAGTGTGTGTGAAAATGTTGTGTGTTACTGCTTTTTAGCTAAAGAATAGCACTTCAATCAATTAGTTGCCTTTTTAACGGCACCTCCCTTCTCTTATAGTAAGTAAGTGGCTCAAAACTGGTGTATATATTATATTATCTTTAAAAAAAATGTTTTTCATGTCACAAAAATTTGCAGCAACCTATGGCATTAAAAACTCTATACCTTACATAATAAAAAAATTGATGGTTTTAATAACCTGGTGCATTTTGTCAGTAGCTATGTCTTTAGTTAGTTGGAGCAGTTTATTTCAAGAAAATGTTACTCAAAAAATTGAAGCAGAAAATCAGTTCCATATTTTGGTAGCTAAAATTAATGGTCAACAGTTACATACTTGTAGCTACTTGTAGAAATGAGCTGGCTGAATGATTCCTAGATGAATAAGGGCTACAAACATTAACAGGAGTTTATTTTCTATTCGAATTAGTGGCGGTGGTAGGGCACTATTTGTCATAGATATGACCTACACAACAGTGTTGTTTTTATTTACAATTTCATTGTTCAATTTTCTAACCACAAAAGTAGGTACAATGTGTGTGTGGGTGTGGGTGTTGAAAGTGTTGTGCATTACAGCTATTGCTTTGCTAAAGAATAGCACAAAGTAAACCTGTTAATTAAAATTAATAAAGAAGTTGCCTTTATACAGCTTTTTGGGCTACTACAGAGGTAAGCAAGTCTAGTATAGGGATATGTTCACACCTGTGCTGTAATTCCTTATAGTGCCTTATATTTTTAAGTCAAAGAAGTTGTGATGAGTGGTTACTATTGCATTGTGACCACTTAACCATTGATAAGTAATTTAAAAACTTTAACATTTTTTAAGTTGCTGGAGTATTAGAAGTTAACATTAATCATTTAACAAAGCCACTTGTAACATAACTCGGGAGACTCACTGGCCATTTGTGCTCAAGCACACCACCAGTTAATTTATTTATTTGTGCTTGTTAGTATGGCAATTGTGAACACTTTTTCACTTTTGCAACTAATTACCTAAGATGGTAAAGCGTCTTGATAAAATAACAAAGTTACGAATCTGTCGACTATTCATGAGTTGTGTGCCTTGAAAATCATGTTAGTCTTGGAACAAATGCCTGAACTTTTGTTTACTTACAAAAGCAGCAGATGCAACACCACTATTTCTCTTCATCATCATCGAATAGGTAGGTCAAGTTAGAACATACAATTTTAACAAATGTATAATGTCAAGGGTTGTACTTCTTTGCTATCTGTCACTTTAAAAGCTCGGTTAGCTCTTTCGCCATTTGTGCTGAAGCACATTACTAATACAATAAAAAATTACGATTGTATTGATGTAGTTAGTTTATAAAAGTATTATTATGTTTAGCTGGTTATTTTCCTAAAATATATAATTTTATTGAACATTAATTTCTGATCATAAGTGTTAACTTGGGTTCACTATGTATGTCACTTTACAAGTCTCCAATTGATTTTTGTTTCAATGCATTTTGTGGCCATATCCCATATACTTTATTCCCAGATAGCTTACTTGATTGTTTTAAAGTGATCTTAGCATATGAACATTTATTAATGCATGTTGAATTAAGAAGACAAGTAGTTTCTGTCACTTACTTGTACAGAATGTCCAAGAATACACATTGAGTAAAACGTGAAGCATCTGCTGACAATTTATTCTTTATAAACACACCAAGTTATATCAAATAATAATAAAACAGTAAGAACATGCCAGCTTACTGTCAATGAGGTTGTATGGTTAAATGTGATAGTAATTTTACTTCGTAAATTATTCATAGAGGGATCCTCCTGGTCCTCATACTTTAAACGTATTCCAATAACATCTGATGCAAGTTGGGAATTTCTGTAATAAATATAATAATAATCATAATAGTAATATGAATATAGTAACAACAACAACAACAACAACAACAACTACACTAACAACAAAATAATACTAACAACAAAATAACACTAACATACTGGATATTCGCTGGAAGAATGTCAGATACATTTCCGTAGACTGATACAATAACTCTGAAAGTGTCATTATGAGATACCGGCATGTTGTCTATTTGAAGTTGAGCAGATATAAATGGAGGAGTCCAGCCCTCAATCTCAGATGTGTCAATATTAGTCAATAATGTGCTGGTCAAACTTCGTGTAGCTATGTTTATGCCTAAATAAATTTAATGATTAATTACATTGTATAAACGTGTCTCCTGCAACTTGCCTATATTGTTATTAGAGTATGATACTTCTTCTGCACATGCCACAAGACTGTCCAGTGATTGCAACAGAGTACTGCCTATTACTGAATTTCTCAATGATTCATTCTATTAATATAGTGTATGTATTTAAAGTAATAATAATGTCAATCTGTTCTGCTAATTAACTTAAATTTTCTAGGAGACAGTTCATTATAATAAGTCTAGATATAAAGGACTAGTTTAAAGCTAGTTCCTTAGATATAATGAAACAAAAACGATTGAAATCCCAGCTAGCAGCCTCAGGACAAATAGTGTACTGCTGTCCATATCCAAGCACCAGCTTTCATTAATATCCTCAGAACAAGTGTATCTATTCACAATGTTTGTTTCTCAGCCATCTTTAGTTTATTAGCTGCACATTATCTCTCTTTCACAGGAAATAAGCTGAGAAAGAAATTGTTTAATGATGAATTAGCAGAGTAAAAATTCCACTGATGAAAATAATCTTAAATAAGAAAATTTCTGTTGGTATTTTCAAAGCAAAACTGTAGCATAGCAGTACCCCTTACTATATATAATTGAAGAGTTCTTGGTTGCTGGCTGGTTGTCTAGCTAAGTGGCAGAGTGCTTGTAGTTAAGCAAGTGGTCCTGGGTTCAGATTCCAGGCTGCCTACCAATTTTTTTTTTTAATTCTGTATTAAAAAAAAGGTAGTCAGTGAAAGAGAAAATAATATCTAATCAGATAACTGCCAAACTAGTTAAGAATCAGTATTAGGGGAGAAATACCTATTTATTGTTTTTTAGAAATGTGTGAGTTTACTGGCCTTTGAATGGAGTTTATAGGTGACCTCTATTTAGTTCATGGCAGATAGCTATCATATTGAATCTTGGCAGCAAGCTGAAGCTAAGTCATAGCAGCTGGCATTAAACCTGAGGTAGTCTCTCTCTATATAGAGAGGAAATAGCTAATTAAAATGGCATGGGAAATATAGATATTCTATTATTAATAACTATATAATGTTATTATTAAGAATATTACTGTAAACATTATAAACCCTCTGTTTACAAAATAATAATGAACTTGAAAAGTATGATGACAAACAATAATCACAATACTTACAAAAGCTGAATCAGCTCCTGTTGAATTAAGTAAAGAAGTAGAAATTATGATTTATAATATTCCTGCAAACATATTCTAGGGCAACAGAGACAGTAAATGAACTCATTATGTCCTGCTTCCAAATGTGGCAAAATATAATTCAATAAAAAGAAAAAATCTTAGTTAATTTCAGCATTATTCTGTGATTGACATTTGAAGTTACGTTAAAACCGTAGTAACTATATAACTTACTGTATTTGTCGATTGATATGAAATTGCATCATTTCCAATATCTACTGCAGTCTAATTCACAACAATAATACAAACATAGTACAAATATGTCTTAAATAATATGTGTACTTAAATTATCCATGAAATGATAATACAATGCCAGGTTTTATATAGTCAGTTTTGCTACAACTTTCACTGATACACTAAAAAAATAAACTTAAGATTATATTAATAAGCAAAATTTATATCCATGTAAGGTTATTAGATGTGTAGAAATAGAATAATTTTTCAGGATTAATAGATATGTAATTGTGTAATACCCCTGTTTTAATGTTAGTAATGTGTCTTTTGTAATCAACATATAACTTATACCTGAATAGTTTCATTGTCACATTTTAAGAACGTTGCATTATTTAGTATTACTCCTAAAATATAGACAACTGCTAGACCATCTTCAGTCATGTCGATAGAAATACTTGACAATAGTGAGAGCTGCTCATTGACATTCTATTGATTATACACATTAATTTTTATGCATAGACAAGTAAACATTATAATAATAACTTACAGTACCATTTAACACATCTAGTATGATCTGTTCAAATTCATTCTGGAACGATAAAGCACAATTTAGATTAAGATAATTGCAAAAAAAAATTCATCTACACTCTAACTAACTGCTAAGCATGCATTTTCTCTATTTACTAATTTGACCAATATTGCTAATGAAATTTTTGTCATCTATTTGAAGTCACTGAATTTAGTCATAGCTAATTTTCTTTAACTACAAACTAAAAGATAATAAGAAACAATTAGTGGTATATTCAACTCACATGTAGCAATATGGGTAATACACTTTCATACAAGTAAATTAATAACTCACTGTTACTTGAGTTTCTAAATGAAGGATTGCTTCATTAATAGGGTATGTATTAATTTGCATATAATCAGTGGTTGTTGTTTCGATGCTATTGCTTGTTGTCTCTGGAATTAAAGAAGAGCAGACTGGTATATTTGTAGGTGGTAGTGTAGTAGGAATGTTGTTGGTTTTATCACTTAAAGTGAATACATTAGTTAATGCAGAATGACTTGCTATAAAGTTTTCATATGGAAGATTAGAAATACCTTCTCCAAACACTAGAGCTGAGTTGTTACTTCCATTGGAGCAAGTGGTAGAAATATGACCATTTCTGATGCTAGAAAGATTCTAATACTGGCTGCTAAATAAGATCATAATAGTTTCATCGTTACAAAATTATGCTGAATTAAGTTGATGCCAACAACTGTATCTACATGAATATAAATCTCTCTTTGTTTATTCTTCACTTCAAAACTAAATTATTATAGTGACCTATAAACATTACGAAATTATACTAATTTAAACCAGTATATTTTAAGGCACTCGTATAGCTACACTTCTATTAGCATTTCATTAAATTGCAATTAGAGTTTTGACTTGATTGTGCCACATCAAGTGAATACTCTTCATCTTCACTGAAATTACAAGTTATAAACTATAGAATTCAGTGTGCAATATTTAGAATATCTTAGTCCACCCTCAAGTTGAAGTTAACTAAAATTTTTAATATTTTATAATGCAGTTTAGTTATTGTAAATTGTTATACACTACTGTAATGCATACAAGCCAACATCATAGAATGGTACATATTATTTATAATATGGGATTTCACACTGCATGCAATATTATTACAGATAATTTGTATTTTGTGTCATGATTACTTTAGGAATAAAGCCACATAGTTTGCCACGCATCATATTATATATCTTTAATTTCAATATATAAAGGTACTGTTTCATATACTTACCATAGTGAAGGTTCATCAAAGCTATCAACTATCAAGCTTTTGGAGTTAATAGGAGTTATCAAAAATACTTGTATGTCATCTAAACTCCACCTATCTTCATAACGACTTACAACAACAATACTCGACATGAGCCAGCGTAGTTGTATAGAATCATTAAGGGGAAATCCACATATCTGAATGTTCCTCCTACTATTGGGCTTGTAACTATAACCAGGATCAGGAAACAAGACATCCGTGTCTTGCACACAATACCCACGTCTGCATGTAGTTGTTTTTTTATGATTAACAAACATAATTGAAAGAGGGATCCATTCAGATGGATTAGATAATAATCTAATTGAGAATTCCAATTCATCGGCAGATTCTAAACTACCATGAACTGATCTTCCACACACTGTTAAAAATGAAGTGTTCCAGTAACACTGCAAGGAGCGTTCCCAGGAGAGGGAGGAATTTATGCCCCACCCATGTTTCCTGAACACTGCACAGAGGGTTATAATATAACACTCTGAGAGGTGTTTGGACAACATCTTTAGCAGAGTTGTATTAACACCTTCTGCAAGCTTATTACAACACTAAGTAACATGTTTCAATGGCACTGCTAATAAATAATGACCACACCTCATTCACATAACCTCAAAATTTTTAGATAAATAAATGATTGACAATGAATATATAAAAATAGATTGAATCAAGTAGCTAAACAGTTTTAAAGCTGTCCTTTCAACATGAGTAGATGAAATATCATAATATGCACTCCATTTATGATCCATCATGTTCAAGATAAATGTACCTGCATTGACACATAAAAATATAACATAAAATCAATAAGCAATATACAAACACATTCATAAATGCTAGTAAACACATATTCTAAACACACACCCAGACTCAGCTAAACACTCAATTCTAAACACGCTCATAAATGCAACTAAACATAGTATCCAAAATATGTGACCCTCTACGGGAAAATCGGGCACAACGCGGCAAGTGGCCCAATCCGCTGTAAATGCAGCCGTCAAAATACAGCTCTCCGTGTAGTAGTAAGTACAGTGGCTATCATGAGTGAAGCCAAGAATCTTGCTAGAGCATTAAACCTCAGCCACCGTGATGGTCTGGACATGATGGGTGGAGCTGACGCTGAAGCCATGGCTCCAGGAAGTGAGGACCCGCTTTCTGACTATAAGTCACTTATTACAGTTAACTATAACCCTCATCAGTTCATCATCTTTTTTTCCCTTTTTTTTTAGGTGATGAAGAATTTGATGGCCATTTTACCATTTATTATGAAGGTAATAAATTTAAATTTAAAATTTTTTTTGATAAAAAAACAAAACAAAACAACTTCTTATAAAGCTTTTAGGGATGTCTCATCAGCAGAGTCAGGCTCTGCTACTCCACTGTTTGAAGACGAAGATGACCTCTATGATCCTCTGGATTCTTTGGACTGCTCTGTACCAGACATCGAGCCTTCATTGTTGCATCCTGACCACTCATCTGTTTTCTTGTCACCACCCCATTCCGACCCCACTTTTCTTTCCCCTTCCGATACTGTGTCCATTGCCTGCCGACGGAACAGCATCATCTGTGTTAAGGAAAGGAAGAGGTCAAGAAAGCCATCACCAGCAAGGACGAAACGACTAACCTCAACTGAGCAGTTAGACCAGTTTTTAGCCCGTCACAGTCACCAACTCCTTCACCATCACCAATTCCTTCACCATCACCAGTTTCGTCCGCCCTTCTAAAAGAATTAGAAGTACAGACATCAATTATTAATTATTATTTTTTTATTTTTAGTCATCTCTTTTAAATTATGTATCATCTATACAAGTAATACACACCTTTACTTTGTTCTTATGTCCAGTGTTATCAAAATCTATCTATTTACATTGAATACGCAATATAATTATCCCAACTCAGCTAAAACCACAAAAAAAATACTCTAGTGGACAATAGTAAAAACAGACATTACCAAGATAAATAAAACTACACTGTTAAAAATGAAGCGTTATAATAACACTTTTGAAGTGTAAATCAAGAGTGTAAAACCTTGCAGTGTTATAGTAACACTGAGGCCAGTGTTAATTCTAAGTGTAAACACTGCAGCATTCCAGTAACACTGAAATAAGTGTAATTGTGAAAATTGGTGTATATGACCACAATTTTTGTTTCTTTAGCATTTATTTACCTGATAACATTCAAGCCATTATCAATATACTGATACATTCATAGAAGTTTATAAACAAGCAGTAAGGGAACTTAGCTGCAATAGCTATCTATCTAAATTCTACAATTGACAGTAACTTTGTTGGCTACTTATTTGTATATAGCTAAGCTAGGGCAGGAAATAGAAGAAATCTAGCCATTGCTCCACGCAATGTCTAATTTAATGCATTATTTAAATCCCCGCAGAAGACCGTCTTGCTGTACAAACTTTGGCAAAAAATTCTGAGAATTTGTTTACTATTCGATCGAGTGCTTACTGAATGCGCGGTATGGTTTTTATTGCGATGCGCACAAGCACCCGCTTTTTACCGGAGAGCGTTTATTAGAATATTCCAGGCCCTCCTTATCCTGCAGAAGAGTTTTATGGATATGGTGTTTTTAAGTGCAGATCGTGCCTTGGATCTTTCGGAGAAATGGTAAGTTTAAATATGTGTTTATTATTAGAAACAATAGAGTGTTTTGGCTAATGTAAGTGACGCATTTGAATAGAGTTAGCCGTTTAAGTTGAGTTTGAGCACGGAAGAGGTAATTTCTTCTTTATGATTAATTAATTTAGCAGGTAGCTAGTTCAGTACTTTTTCCGACTATATCTGAGAGTTATCTCAAAAATTATTTACTGCACTCTTTTTATTTATTTTTTTTCATATGTAATTTTAGGCTACAAAAAAGTGCTGCTGTGAAAATCTAGAGATGCTTTTGGAGACTAACAAAGTAAGAATATAAAGGTTAACACAAAATTATTACAGTTGTTAGTTCAGCAGTTGATTATAAACCATTCATTTACCCTCAGTTTGCTCTTTTTTCTTCTTTCCCCAAATATTTCCCCCAAATTAAACATGCCACAAGATTAGTTCCTGTTATAGTTTGTGTTCTCATGCTGTCCAGACTATTCAAAAGCATTATCATGCTATATAGAGTGATAATAGTAAAAAATGTATTTGTAGACAAACACATTTGTTTTGCTTCTTTTTCTATTTCTATGTATTTTTGTGTGTTTAGAATAGCGTGTTTAGTTGTGTTATGTTTGTGTATATGTGACCGTCTATGGGAAAATCGGGCACTAAGGCGTGGCAGCAATGATTCCGTATTCTACCGCACTCTCCGCATACTATAGGTTTTGACCGCGCGCATTGTGTAGAAACATCAACAAGGAGTTATTCTCTCAACAACACTGCTGGTGGAAAAAAGGTTAGCGAGCTTGTCTTTCTTGTTCTAAGAGGATAGTTAGTTAGTATCTTGCTATGTTGAACACTGGGTGGTGATTTTTTAGCTAGCTAGTTTCCTATTCTCGTTGTAGTTGTAGGTAGCCCTTATAATACTTGTTCTTTTTTTTTTTTTTTCCTCTCTTTCATTTTAGCTTTGATGATGCTAGTGCTGCAATATGCTATGACAACTGGGGATCTGGTGTTCCTGAAATGTGAAGAAAGGTAATTGTTAACTAGTTAAATTGTCTACTTTTTGTTGCTGTAGTTGCTAGTAACCTTTTTTTTTCTTTTCATTTCCTAGATTTCATGGTGCTTGGGCTGCTGCTATCTGTACTGAGGTTCTGGTGTTCTTGATTGAAGAAAAGAATAATGGTAAGTCTCTAGGCATGCACTACTGTTATCATTGTACATACACGTACTAATACTAACACTGCATTCACGAAGTAGTACTGCACACGAAGTGCTAACACTGTGCACACATACATAGTACTAACACTGTGCACGCACATAGTGCTAGCACTGTGCACATACATAGTACTAACACTGTGCATGCACGTATTACTGTGCACGCATATAGTGCTAACACTGTGCATGCACGTAGTACTATTACTGTGCACGCACATAGTGCTAGTACTGTGCACATACATAGTACTAACACTGTGCATGCACATAGTGCTAACACTGCATGCACGTATTACTGTGCACGCACATAGTACTAACACTGTGCATGCACGTAGTACTATTTCTGTGCACGCACATAGTACTAACACTGTGCACGCACGTAGTACTATTACTGTGCACGCACATAGTGCTAGCACTGTGCATGCACGTAGTACTATTACTGTGCACACACGTAGTGCTAACACTGTGCACGCACATAGTGCTAGCACTATGCACGCACATAGTACTAACACTGTGCACGCACATAGTACTAACACTGTGCACGCACATAGTACTAACACTGTGCATGCACGTATTACTGTGCACGCATATAGTGCTAGCACTGTGCACATACATAGTACTAACACTGTGCATGCACGTATTACTGTGCACGCATATAGTACTAACACTGTGCACGCACATAGTGCGAGCACTGTGCACGCACATAGTACTAACACTGTGCACGCACGTAGTACTATTACTGTGCACGCACCTAGTGCGAGCACTGTGCACACACATAGTGCTAACACTGTGCACGCACATAGTGCTAACACTGTGCACGCACATAGTGCGAACACTGCATGCACGTATTACTGTGCACGCACATAGTACTAACACTGTGCATGCACGTAGTACTATTTCGTGCACGCACGTAGTACTAACACTGTGCACATACATAGTACTAACACTGTGCATTCATATAGCACTAACACTGCACACATAGTGCTAACACTGTGCATGCACGTATTACTGTGCACGCACATAGTACTAACACTGTGCATGCACGTAGTACTATTTCTGTGCACGCACGTAGTACTATTACTGTGCACACACATAGTACTAACACTGTGCATGCATATAGTGCTAATACTGTGCATGCACGTAGTACTATTACTGTGCACACACGTAGTGCTAACACTGTGCATGCACGTATTACTGTGCACGCACATAGTACTAACACTGTGCATGCATATAGTGCTAATACTGTGCATGCACGTAGTACTATTACTGTGCACACACATAGTGCTAACACTGTGCATGCACGTATTACTGTGCACGCACATAGTACTAACACTGTGCATGCACGTAGTACTATTTCTGTGCACGCACACACACATAGTACTAACACTGTGCATGCATATAGTGCTAATACTGTGCATGCACGTAGTACTATTACTGTGCACACACGTAGTGCTAACACTGTGCACGCACATAGTACTAACACTGTGCACGCACATAGTACTAACACTGTGCATGCACGTAGTACTATTACTGTGCACGCACATAGTGCTAGCACTGCACACACATAGTACTAACACTGCATGCACGTATTACTGTGTACGCATATAGTGCTAACACTGCATGCACGTATTACTGTGCACGCACATAGTACAAACACTGTGCATGCACGTAGTACTATTTCTGTGCACGCACATAGTGCTAGCACTGTGAATGCACGTAGTACTATTTCTGTGCACGCACATAGTGCTAGCACTGTGCATGCACGTAGTACTAGCACTGTGCACGCGCATAGTACTATTACTGTGCACACACATAGTACTAACACTGTGCACGCACATAGTGCTAATACTGTGCATGCACGTAGTACTATTACTGTGCACGCACGTAGTACTAACAATGCGCACACACATAGTGCTAGCACTGTGCACGCACGTAGTACTATTACTGTGCACGCACATAGTGCTAGCACTGTGCATATACATAGTACTAACACTGCATGCACGTATTACTGTGCACGCACATAGTACTATTACTGTGCACGCACATAGTGCTAGCACTGTGCATATACATAGTACTAACACTGCATGCACGTATTACTGTGCACGCACATAGTACTAACACTGTGCATGCACGTAGTACTAACACTGTGCACGCACATAGTGCTAACACTGTGCATGCACGTAGTACTATTACTGTGCACGCACATAGTGCTAACACTGCACGTAGTACTATTACTGTGCACACACATAGTGCTAACAATGCACGCACAGTGCTATTACGGTGCACACACATAGTGCTAACACCAAACACTGTGCACACACTAGTACTATTACGGTGCACGCACATAGTGCTAACACCATGCATGCACATAGTAATTACACTATACTAGAGTCATTCTTGTTAGTGTTATCAAGTACTAGAGTCATCCTTATTAGTGTTATCACGTACTAGATTTATTCGTATTAGTGTCAGCACATGCTAGTGTCTGTCAGTTGTAGTATGTTCGATTAAGTTAGTTATTGCTAGTTTGATTGTAGTAGCTGTTGTTGTAAGGATATTACGATACCCGATGAAATAATTTACTGATCAGGTGATCTTTGGAGGTACGGGCGAAGTCCTTGAGGCCAAATTATTTCTTCACTGGTGGGCGTGTCACATGATGTCACTTCCAGTTTCACTTCCTGTCGTTAAATTTTGTCCTTCGAGGCTATCTGAGTGGTTCTGAGGTGGGCTTGTGGTTTTTCATTAGTGTGTACACGTACTAGAGTCATTCTTTTTAGTGCCCGCATGTACTAGAGTTATTCTTTTTAGTGCTCGCATGTACTAGAGTCATTCTTATTAGTGCCCACATGCACTAGAGTCATTTTTATTGGTGTTTGCACTAATAGTTTTATTTATCTTGGTAATGTCTGTTTTTACTATTGTCCACTAGAGTATTTTTTTTGTGGTTTTAGCTGAGTTGGGATAATTATATTGCGTATTCAATGTAAATAGATAGATTTTGATAACACTGGACATAAGAACAAAGTAAAGGTGTGTATTACTTGTATAGATGATACATAATTTAAAAGAGATGACTGAAAATAAAAAAAATAATAATTAATAATTGATGTCTGTACTTCTAATTCTTTTGGAAGGGCGGACGAAACTGGTGATGGTGAAGGAGTTGGTGACTGTGACTGGCTAAAAACTGGTCTAACTGCTCAGTTGAGGTAAGTCGTTTCGTCCTTGCTGGTGATGGCTTTCTTGACCTCTTCCTTTCCTTAACACAGATGATGCTGTTCCGTCGGCAGGCAACGGACATAGTATCGGAAGGGGAAAGAAAAGTGGGGTCGGAATGGGGTGGTGACAAGAAAACAGATGAGTGGTCAGGATGCAATGATGAAGGCTCGATGTCTGGTACAGAGCAGTCCAAAGAATCCAGAGGATCATAGAGGTCATCTTCGTCTTCAACTCTGCTGATGAGACATCCCTAGAAGCTTTATAAGAAGTTGTTTTGTTTGTTTTTTTTATCAAAAAAAATTTAAATTTAAATTTTTACCTTCATAATAGTTGGTAAAATGGCCATCAAATTCTTCATCACCTAAAAAAAAAAGGGAAAAAAAGATGATGAACTGATGAGGGTTATAGTTAACTGTAATAAGTGACTTACAGTCAGAAAGCGGGTCCTCACTTCCTGGAGCCATGGCTTCAGCGTCAGCTCCACCCATCATGTCCAGACCATCACGGTGGCTGAGGTTTAATGCTCTAGCAAGATTCTTGGCTTCACTCATGATAGCCACTGTACTTACTACTAAACTGAGAGCTGTATTTTGACGGCGGCATTTACAGCGGATTGGGCCACTTGCCGCGCTGTGCCCGATTTTCCCGTAGAGGGTCACATATTTTGGATAGTTTGTTTAGTTGCATTTATGAGCATGTTTAGAATTGAGTGTTTAGCTGAGTCTGGGTGTGTGTTTAGAATATGTGTTTACTAGCATTTATGAATGTGTTTGTATATTGCTTATTGATTTATGTTATATTTTTATGTGTCTATGCAGGTACATTTATCTTGAACATGATCGATCATAAATGGAGTGCATATCATGATATTTCATCTACTCATGTTGAAAGGACAGCTTTAAAACTGTTTAGCTACTTTATTCAATCTATTTTTATATATTCATTGTCAATCATTTTTATCTAACAATTTTGAGGTTATGTGAATGAGGTGTGGTCATTATTTATTAGCAGTGCCATTGAAACATGTTACTTAGTGTTGTAATAAGCTTGCAGAAGGTGTTAATACAACTCTGCTAAAGATGTTGTCCAAACACCTCTCAGAGTGTTATATTATAACCCTCGTGCAGTGTTCAGGAAACATGGGTGGGGCATAAATTCCTCCCTCTCCTGGGAACGCTCCTAGCAGTGTTACTGGAACACTTCATTTTTAACAGTGTATTAGTGCAAACACCAATAAAAATGACTCTAGTGCATGTGGGCACTAATAAGAATGACTCTAGTACACGCGAGCACTAAAAAGAATGACTCTAGTACGTGTACACACTAATGAAAAACCACAAGCCCACCTCAGAACCACTCAAATAGCCTCGAAGGACAAAATTTAACGACAGGAAGTGACATCATGTGACACGCCTACCAGTGAAGAAACAATTTGGCCTCAAGGACTTCGCCCATACCTCCAAAGATCACCTGATTAGTAAATTATTTCATCTGGTATCGTAATTTCCTTACAACAACAGCTACTACAATAACTAACTTAATCGAACATACTACAACTGACAGACACTAGCATGTGCTGACACTAATACGAATAAATCTAGTACGTGATAACACTAATAAGGATGACTCTAGTACTTGATAACACTAACAAGAATGACTCTAGTACAGTGTAATCACTATGTGCATGCATGGTGTTAGCACTATGTGCGTGCACAGTGTTTGGTGTTAGCACTATGTATGTGCACAGTAATAGCACTGTGCGTGCAGTGTTAGCACTATGTGCGTGCACAGTAATAGTACTACGTGCAGCGTTAGCACTATGTGCGTGCACAGTAATAGTACTACGTGCAGTGTTAGCACTATGTGCGTGCACAGTAATAGTACTACGTGCATGCACAGTGTTAGTACTATGTGCGTGCACAGTAATACGCGCATGCAGTGTTAGCACTATGCGCGTGCACAGTGTTAGTACTATGTGTGTGCACAGTGTTAGTACTATGTGTGTGCACAGTGCTAGCACTAGGTGCGTGCACAGTAATAGTACTACGTGCGTGCACAGTGCTAGCACTATGTGCGTGCACAGAAATAGTACTACGTGCATGCACAGTGTTAGTACTATGTGCGTGCACAGAAATAGTACTACGTGCATGCACAGTGTTAGTACTATGTGCGTGCACAGTGTTAGTACTATGTGTGTGCACAGTGCTAGCACTAGGTGCGTGCACAGTAATAGTACTACGTGCGTGCACAGTGTTAGTACTATGTGCGTGCAGTGCTAGCACTATATGCGTGCACAGTGTTAGTACTATGTGCGTGCACAGTGCTAGCACTATGTGCGTGCACAGAAATAGTACTACGTGCATGCACAGTGTTAGTACTATGTGCGTGCACAGTGTTAGTACTATGTGCGTGCACAGTAATACGCGCATGCAGTGTTAGCACTATGCGCGTGCACAGTGTTAGTACTATGTGCGTGCACAGTAATACGTGCATGCAGTGTTAGCACTATGTGCGTGCACAGTGTTAGTACTATGTGCGTGCACAGTGCTAGCACTATGTGCGTGCACAGAAATAGTACTACGTGCATGCACAGTGCTAGCACTATGTGCGTGCACAG
>WLWD01000438.1_pt1 | contig 123097 bp, 41 predicted proteins | sample 6712731 | NCBI WGS metagenome assembly WLWD01 (sample SAMN12718690, study PRJNA576275) | sponge metagenome | isolation source: marine sponge | host: Mycale hentscheli | place: New Zealand: South Island, Marlborough, Capsize Point | collected 2014-11-01
GGTGATAATACCCTCCCCTTTCCCATTTTGGAATGTGAAGGTGCAATTGCTAAAAACCCACATATTTGTAAACTACATTATACACATGACAACTGAAAATAATGCAACTTTTATTTTTTGAATAATTTAAAGTGGAACTTTCTAGTAAGGCAATTTCTTTTTGAATTTTCTATTACCTAATAAAAGAGTAAGCTTTAACCTTGCCGGTATTGTAGAAAAAATGCTAAGGACTTGGAGACTCTTCAGGTTCATTGAAAAACAGACACTGACGACGCAGCCGTTAAAGCTCTGCGAGAATGTTACGACCAACCATGAGAGAACTGTGGCACTGCATTCGATAACTTTTCTTGTCATGACATAACTTTAACTGCTGAAGGAATTCAGAAAACAATCACCATGATTCAACAAACTCGGGCAATTCTGAAGGAGTGCTCAGACTACACTATGGACACTTTTCTTACCATTATGACAGGAATGAAAATGCCTGACAAATTTTTCAAGTTTGGACTGAGGAACAGCTGAGTTATCTAAGCCTCCTAGCGTTGAAAAACTTATCACCTACATACAACGCTATAGAATGAGATTATGCAGACGTAAAAAAGGCTACCCAAGTTTCACAACCCAAGAAACAATCTTCCAAGCCTTCTGCTTTACATCAGTATAGCAAGGACTGTACATTTTGTCACAATTGTGTTCATTCACTGTATTTACATGTGTGATTCCTTCAAAGACAAAGGTGCAAAGGAGAGCAATTCCATTGCATCAAGACTTAAGGTATGCAAAAATTGCTTGTCATGTAAACATTTTTTACGTGATTATCCTCATACGAGATCCTGTCGTGACTGTGGAAGGCAACATCACTCCTTGTTATATCAATCCAGGCAATGTGCACATACTGCTAAGAAAAGTTCAGACTCTCCTGCTAGTAGTGATAATTCACATACTCCTGTTAGTGACAATCCACACGTTTATGCTAGTGACAACACCTATGTTCCTGCTAGTGATAATTCATATATAGTGCCACCATGCAATTCTGTGCAAGGAAAGCCTAGAGTTATCATAGGAACGTTTCAAGTGACTGTAGAATTTAGAGGAAGGATACAATCAGCCAGAACTCTACTAGACAGTGGCTCACACTTTACTTTTGTCACCTCACCATTGACTCAGGCTCTCAAGGTCAAGAAGATTATGGAAACAGCTGCAGTCACAGGCATTTCTCAAGCTGAGGTACCTAACAGTCGTTATAAAATTAACTTGGTTCTTGTTGCGGAAGGTAAACAGAAGGTACCAGCAAGTGGTTGTGATTGATGTCATAACAGATAAATTACGCGGAATTCAGCTGCGTGGAGTATGAGATCTTGCGTTCCTACAAAGACTTTCCTTAGCAGATCCAAGTTTTGACAGACCAGGCAATACTGAAATTCTTATTGGCTCAGATATCATTAATGAGATTCTACCAGGATGACGATCGTCAGCTGATCATAAGCTTCAAATTTTGGGAAACTAATTTTGGTTTGTCTGTCAGAGGAAAGTGCATACTGGAGTTACCCATTGAAGAAGTAAGCTACTGTGGACATTTTTCAGCTGCTTATCAGTCTACTGATGATCTTCTCTTAGCATTTTGGAAGTCAGAAGAACCTCCAAGTACACACATACTTAGTGATAAGGATCAGCATGACCTGGAGCACTTCAAATCAATGCACAGCAGAACTGAGGAAGGAAGGTATGTGGTGCAATTACCTTAGAAAAATACTTGTCTTTCTTTAGTGTGCTCTGGAAAACAAGAAGCATGGCAATACTATTCCAACAAAGAGTCATTGGAGCAGAAGGGACTGCATGGTGACTTCATCACAGCATTGTTGGAGTATCATAACTTGGTCATGCTGAACCAGTGCCACTGGAGGACTTAAAGAAACCCGAGGCAGAAATCTATCTTCCAGCTCATGAAGTGGTAAAATCTTCCAACCAACTAACCAATAAACTCAGTGTAGTCTTTGGATGCTTCTGCAAGATCATCGTCAGGAACAGCTCTCAATCACCTTTTGTCCCTAGGTCCTAATTTTTACCCCTTACTAATGTCATATTGTTGTTTAGGACACACCTCATTGGAATGACAGCAGACGTCTCCAAAATGCTTCGAGAAGTTGAGGTTCATCCCAATGGTATAGACTTACATAGGTCTCCGTGACATGTGGATGAAAAGATTAATATAATATGGAGTTCCTTCTCCCTTTCTGGCCACTCACGTTCTACGACAAGTAGTATCAGACCATCAAAAAATCAGTATTCCCAGGCAGCCAGTATCATCTTTAATAACTTTTAAGTTGATGGTTTGTTTGACAGGAGCAGATACTTTCGAGGAAGCAAAGAAAATCAGGTCTGGACTAAATAACTTGCTAGCCTGTTGATGGAAACGGAGGTCTAATTCTTCCGAACTACTTGCGACTATTCCTGATGAGATTAAGGAACATGAGAATGTGCAACTCAGTTCTTTTCCATCTGAGTGTCATAGCTTTGGAAAATTATTGGAATACTCAAAACAGATACACTGCGTGTTGCAACACCCTCATTGACTCATGACATTATGAGGTTGTTTGCTCCCTGTTCCATTATTATTAAAGTACTTCTTCAGTGACGGTGGAAGCTGAAGCTTGAATGAGATGACACTGTCCCAGAAGATATAGTATTCCACAAACAACCAAACACACAATCTGCTAATCATCAGTTCATATCTATTACACCACATTGCATGACATAGAACTAACTGAAATAAATGTTACACACACAATGCTGATGTTCGAATGTGGGCAGACCCACTATTCAGTTGGGGAGGAGCGTGCATACTTCCAATACCACACTTCCATAAGTAGCCAGACAAGACTGTCATAAGTCAGTAACTTCATGGTTTTAGTGATTCCTCTAACACTGCATATGTTGGAGATGTATATCTGTGAATTATATATACAGATGCAACTATTTCTACTTCTATCATTATAGCCAAGACCAAAGTTGCACCTTTGGGAGGATCTACTTCCCAGACAACTTGCTGTAGCTCACCTCCTTAGTAAATTGTTGTATACTGTTGCTAACTTGCTATCTATTCCCTCGTCAGGTGTGTATGAATGGAATGACTCTACTATTGCACTCAACTGGTTGAAATATCCTCCCTCACAAAGTTTCATCTGTGAACGCAACAGAGCAAGGGAAACTGTTGGACATCTGCCAGCCTCTTATTGAATTCATGTACCCATTTCCAGTAACCCAGCTGATGTAGCTTCCAGACGTGATACTCCTGAATCTTATAGATTTGAAATTGTGGTAGGAAAGACCATCCTCTCCAGCACAATGGCCCAATCTCATAGACTGGGAGATTACTGGTTGGCTTCACTGAGACGTTCTCATCATCTTATTTGAAAAGAATATTTTCTTGGTGTATACATTTTATCAGCAACTGCAGGTTAATACCAGGTGCAAGATGTCTCACTACTACATTGTCACTTGATGAACTGCAGAAGACTGAATAAACTTTGCTCAAACTAACCCAGGAGCGGGCTTTCAAATCTGAATGGGAGTCTCCTAAAATCTGGAACTGTATGCTGACAGAGTAGCATCTTGCATCTCAGGCCCTATATAGATGAGAAGGAACTTATTCATGTTTGAGGCCGTCTGGTGAAAGCAGCAATAGCACATGATCAAAAGCACCCAATAGTTCTGCACCATTCCGAATACATAGCTAAGTTGGTCTGTACAGAGATGCATATTGCTAACTTACATATCGGCCTACTTTCATTTGCATTGCTTTTCTTAAATCTCCCATAGGTCAGTTATTATTATAATTTTATCTCTGTATCAAATTGTATTCTTACCATCACATACCCATCTTGTTAACCATTCTTTTAGCGAACATTTTTTTAATTCTTAGTTTAGTTACATTATTATTGAAGTAGTAACTTTCAAAGTTGTTATGCCAACATTTCACTTGTGAGTAGCTGGTTCTTAGCTTTGGTATGTGTATTTTTGACTTTTCATTAAATATTGGGGCAATAATCTCTGTTGTTATTGTCAATATTGCGAAGAGAACTAATTTTTACTATTTTGCTTTTATTATCAAGTTTGGGATTGGTATTGTTTGTTTTTGTACATTTTAATATTCCATACATTAGAAATTATAATTACTTTTTCTTAATGTTTGGAATACTTTGTGATTTTCAGATTACCACGAACACTTTTAATTATGACATTTACTTTGCACAACTCAGCCATTAATACTGATCAACGTTATGTGCTTTACCACTGTTATCAACCTTAACGTGTAGCATTTAGTATGGATGTCATTTGTATAATTTTATATGTATATAATACAGTAGGACCTCAGTATAACGGAACTCACTTATCCGGATGACTCGGTATAACGAAAGGTGGAATTTGCAAATTATTTGAGCATGCTACAAACCACACTGCAAAAGCAGCTGTTTTGCTCCCACTGTACTGGTCTCCATTGCTGATGGCACAAACCACGCTGCAAAAGCAGCTGTTTTGCCCCCACTGTTCTCCATTGCTGGCATTTACAATTTAAAGTCAAAAATTTGATTAAACTCAATGAACCTCAGTATAACGAACATTTCACTATAACGAACACCCTGTGGTCCCAAAGTGTTCGTTATACTGAAGTCCTACTGTACTATGATATTTAGCACGGTTTTTATTTTACTTTAGTACATAATTTTTGGCGGTATCTTTAATGATTGGACCTCCATCTCTGTATTTATTGTCAAGAATGCCATATGAACAACTTTGATTAATTTACTTCATCAATAGTTTATGTGAAAATTGTTTCAATGCATTTTTTTTTTCAAAATTGGTTATATATGTTAAATTGCATTATCTTTACTCTTGTATGTTTTAATTTTACTATTATTCTTAGTTCACACTTTTTACCTTCATAAAATTGTTTTTGAATTAATGAATTAGGTATCGTTCTTCAGGAAATTTACCTGTGGATGAATCTGGGACTACACTTGCGGGTTATAAAGATGACAAAAATTTAACATTAAAAGAATAATTTTTTAAGCATTCAACTTTGTTGATTTAGTAAACACAGTTTCATTATGATATTGTTGATGCCATTATTTAAACATAACGAATTTATCTACCACGTGCTTTTGTCTAAAGCATTGTTTATTAGCAATACCAGCAGCTGTGACTATTGCAAGTTGTTAGTATATTTTTTCATATTCACAAATTTACATACTATATTGTCATGTTTTATACTTGCGTGCATGTTTACTTCATCTTCCATTAAATAATTTATGTCTGTACACAAATAAGGTAGCTTAGTATAATTTTAGGAAACATAAAGGATGTTTCTCCTACTTACTATTAAAATTAATAATGATTTACTTTTAAAAGTACATTTTGCATCATTTGGAGAATTCGTGTACAAAAATCAGATGGAAATTCTAACAAATACTGTAATAAACGAATAAATTACACTAACCAGACATGGATATTACTGTGTCATTTAAAGAAAACAAAAATAAATGTATAATGCTGAAAATAATGTATGATAAGCAATTTAACATGTCTGTGAGTGCAAAAATTATGACAGACTGGTCAAGTTAGGTAAACTGATACTTGCATATTGGTATCTGCATCTGCATTGGCAATGTTGTAATAGTTTGTTTTTTCTTTGTTTTTTTTTTTCCACAAATACGTGTTTTTAGGATTGTTATTAAGGAAATGATCAGTGCCATGAAAACATTTTTGTCTTGCATATTTCCAGCTGGCCATGACAATAATCAAGCTAATAAAAATTACTTTAATTAATTTGTCATTTTAAACTAAATTTAAAGCACTAAGTATAACACTGGCAAATTCTTGTGATTGCTTATGTTGATCCACGTGTTTTTAGGTACTTTATTAAGGAAATGATCAGTGCTATGAAAACATTTTTTTTTTGGCATATTTCAAACTGACCATGACAATCAATAATCAATCTAATAAAAATTACTTTACAAATAATTAATTAGTCACCATAAAGGAAATTAATGCATCAAGTATAACACCAACAAGTTCTTATGATTGCTTATGTTGTTTCACAATCTGATACATTAAAATGTTTATCAGCTCTTGTAGATGTTTTATTTTTACATTCTACATAATTCTTCACATTTGCAGTATGTGGTACATGAGAGTCCAGCAGCTCTGCAGCTATTTTTATTGGTATCACAGAAGCCTGGGACTGGCCAGATCATGCTTTAAAAAATTGACTTGGGCTACTGCAGCAGGACATTGTATAGGAAATACTTCAGGCTTGGTATTATTCTTATCCCCTCCAAATTTTTCAATGTTCAAGTTAGGTGGCCCTTCAGAGTCTGCCGCACACCAGATCATTGCCTTCTATTACATCTTCTCACATGGTGAATTACAGAATCATAAGTTGGAGGCAAATATTAATTTTTTTGGACAATCCTGATAAAAATTAGCTAATGAAACATTCACCGACTTTGCAAATTGAACCAGATCTTCTGAATGACAGAACTTGTAGTGTAGTTTGGGATGGGAAGACTCACCATGTTAGTATCTACATCATTAAATCATTACACTGTAATAAGTGAGCTTAATTCGGTCAATGACTAGATACTGTAGCACCAAACTCTTATATTAGTCAGGAGCAGTACTGGTGATGGTCACAGAGAAAGTGTTATGATCTTTAATTACATTTTTTAAAGAGGAAAAGAGGAAGGTTAATTGAGGAGAAAAGTGTCTAAAATTGTTTTCACAGAAGCTGTGTATTGATTTTTTAAGCAAACCACACAGACTGAAGCCATTAAACAGGCCAAAATATATTACCTGTTGAAATCCTGTGTAAAAACATTTATTTTACTTAAGCTTTTCTGGGTATAATTATATGCCATAAACTGGAACAGAACTATATAAGGATGATTATATGTGAATCACATGGCTAGAATGCTTAACCACTGAAACTTCATGAAGGTAAAGAATTATCACTTAACATACAACCACAGAGGCCAGTTAAGACTGATTTAGCATGAGTCTTTGATCTCATATGAACCTTCCACAGACTAATGGTATAGAATGTATATAGCTTGTGATGACTATTATGAGTATAAGTTGTGTAACAGTGAGCTGACCAATTAGTTTTAAACTATGGCTTACTCTCTGATGCCTAAATTTTGGACTATTTTATAAAAAACAACATGTGATCCAATTTTAAGCCTGCATTACCTGGTAAAACAAAACCTCATATGATTTACCGATGGTGTAATGGTTACCATTGTACGTCAATGGTTGTGACCATATATTTATATTATTGTGCAATACTTATGGTATGTACGTTTAAATTTATTTTATTTTATGAAAGAGTACAAATTGTAGCATTATTGTTCGAGTTAACTCTCATCACACGTGAGGGTTATTGTACTCACTTTGTCAGTCAGTCATTTTGTCATTCAACAACTTATCTTTCAGTATCCTTCAAGAGTGTGGAAAGGGGCAGCACAAACTGTTACTGGACAATTTAACTCCCTATTTTTTTGGCTATATGATTATAAACATTTGCACTGTTGGATACACCCCTTATTATAACATCGTAATTGCAACAAAATGTAAAATTCTTGTTACCCTCGTTGTCCATAATGGTGCTATAAGCTTCAATGATTACTCAGTCCTTATATAGAAATTTTGCATTGGAACTACCAGTGAATGTCCATTGCACATTGGATATTTCTAATTTGATACCTGATTAGGTATACGCCCAAAAAACTGAGCAATAATTTTGCAATAGCTACCTAGTGTGTAGTAGCACTGGTGGTTCGCACCTTAGTTTATTAATTTTATTATATTATTCTTTGTGCAGTCAACTGCAGTCATATTTATTGGATCAGCCACAAGCAGGAGTAAGTGTTTTAATCCATGAAGGTTACAATTTTTGGTTGTAAATATACTGCAATGATTTTGTCTGAATTATTTGAGCCGTTGTTGGTGTTGTATATAATCTAGAATGCATGATAGGATGTTATTTTACTTTGTGTAAGATATTATCTTAGTTTAATCGTTAGCTGATTTGTGACTTATATTGATGTTATATTAACCCTTTAGCCATTACAGCCGCATTAATGCAGTGACGGGGATTGATCACTTTTAAAAAATCATTAAAAAAATACAATATTAAGGCTATGCACGGTATACCGTAGTCAAAACTTTCCGATTAGTCAGTTAAAAATGGCAACAAACTTTATTTGTGGTGGACCCTTTATTGATTTTTTGGACCGTTCGATAAGTAGCTTATGGCTTTTTATTTTACACCCTTCGAGGCTACTGAGCTTCTGGAAAACGGCGATTTTAACCGTTTTAAGGAAGAACAAAGTAAGAAAGTAAGGACAGATAGTTAGCTATGTACACTTGCAGCTGTAGAAAGTGATGATGAAGCCTCAGGGAAGCCTGCATAATCAAGTAGTATTAAATCCAGTAGGAATGGAAGTCTACCTCCTACTGATGTTAGTAGGAAGGGGTGATGAATCAGTAGTAGTAGAAAACATGCTAGGACTGTGAGAGCAGCAAGCCAGAGAAGGTTTGATCTAGTTTATTGGAGTAATAGAAGTGACTGTCATACCGTTCTTTGTTGAAACCACATATTTACTTCTATTACCTTATAGACATTAAAATACTTTATTCACATAAATATATATATGATTGGGAAAGAAGAGAATATATTGTTTTTCATGAAAATTAGTTTAAAATTTCTAACAACAAAGGAAAAACCAGGTGTAAAATGTTGGTACTTAGTTACTAAGGAATCAAAACCACATTATCATGTTCATTAGGTCCACCGCTTTGTGTTAATATATAGTTGTTAGGGAGTGTATGAAAATAGTATCAAGATATATAACAATTAGTGATGTTTATTTACCTGTTCACAATTCCTGGAAAAATAAATAAACGGTGGAAAGGTTAACATTATACAAGTTTTTCATTTTATTAATCATCAGCGTGCATGCACAAGAGGGATACAGTAAGTTGTCTTGTCTGTCACGCTCTCATTTTGGAGATTACTGACAATTAACCATTAATTTAAGTTGGAACTTACTCAGAACAGCAATTAAGGACCTTTCATTGAGCTAACTTTCTGAATTTTGGATTGATTTTTTATATAACTCGAAGCTTTCAGCTCCACGTGGATACTTGCTTTTGTGCATAGCACCCCCTATCAACATGCCGTAATCATGTGAGCTAAAAATTGTATTCTTATGGTCTGCGGTAGCCTGCTTTATGCCGCGGGAAAAATTAACGGAGTTGCACTTTTTTATTGCACCAGCTATAATGATCTATGATATATGATAGAATAGCCAATAAAAGATTCTTTTGGTTTGAGATTAATAGCTAGCTAGTGTCACACCTTTGGTGCTTCAATGTTTTGGTTATTTTAGCTTACTTCTTAGAAATTAAGTGATATTGATTAAGGTTAGCAATATAAAACTTTGTTGCATGAGGTGTAATTTTTGTGTTATTTTTTAGATTAAGAATCTAGCATTTTAGCACATTATTTTTATGTTATTAGAAATTTTTGTTGTATTTATAGGGCACAGTTATAAATGTGTATGGAGAAGTTTTGCGAAACATTCATTTGAATGATCATCAAAATGGTCCCGTACATAATCAATTACAGCACCTTGGAGCTGGTTTTCCACCATTTAAACCATATCTTCGCCCTCAGTATTTCCTTTTGCGAGTAAGATATTTCTGCACACAATTGATTCTTGTCACTATGTCATTGTGAACCTGCATACTTTCACAATAAGTTTTTCACTATAATTTTATTCACAAAATGTGACTTTACAGCCAAGATTCATTGATTGTTATTTTATCACTCTTAGATTGTACTACTCCTTCTTTTTACTCTTTTTGTGGTGGTATTTGTCGGAACTTTATTAATTTTTACACCAGGTAACGATTAAATGTATACAATAACTATTAAATATGTGGCATTTCCTTGTGTTTATAGTTTCACTTGGACGATACCTTCTACATCTAATTGGTATTATAAAAGTATCAGAAGTATATTCTGCAGCTTTGGGAATCTACATATTTTGGATTTTGGCTCGAATTCTGATGTTTGTTATTCCTTATGCTAGGGGTGGAATGCATACTTTTATATCAAAAATACCATCATGGACATTTATTACTGCCAAATGCATAGTTGCTGCTACTATTTTGCTATTTGTTATTCCCATGTGTATGGGATTTCTAGCTGACATGCTAGTTATATCTGCAATTCGTGTTCCTTTTAATAAAACACCTTTGTATTATTCCTCTATGGTGAGTTATTTCACAATTGTACTTGGTGTAATATAGTAAACACTAATCACAGAATAATTGTTTAATCTACAATTTTAACTTTTTGTTGTTTGTGCATGTTATTTTTGGTTGCTCGTTGACTATTTTTAAGATACTGCTAACTAGTACTTAAATTGTGTAGGTATTAGTAAGAAATCTGTGATTCATATGTAAATTTGATACAATTTATTGTGCTCAGATTTCTAAATATATACTAGTGGTGTGTTTGAGCACAAATATCGAGCAAGCCTCCCTAGTTAGGCTACAGTTATGTAATTAATTTTAATTTTTGACTTTCCAGCTACTAAAAAAAGGTAGAGTTTTTTCATTAAGTATATACGTTGAAGGGATTTCAATGCCAAAATAACCACTTGCCCCAACTGTTTGACTGAAAAGCAAAACAAATATATAAGCAGGCATTTCTAAAGATATACAGCACATATTGGAACCCCTATATTAAGACATACATACTACTGTAGTAGTTGGATTGGTGTAAAGGTCAGCCAATATAAGTGACCGTCTTGCAGGAAAATCGGGGCACAACGCGGCCCCGACAAAAAAAATTTTTTTGCACTTACAGACTCCTCGGCAAGCAGATATTAAGCTCTCCAAGTTTTATCGCCGTAGCTTTAGCCATTCCCGCTATATATCGTCTAACCGTTCCCTTCGTTAGGCTTATTTAATACAATTTTAAGAACTAAATCGATCTTTTTGCGACGTCTACGCATGCCGCGTTGTGCCCAAATTTCCCGTAGACGGTCACATATTTGTTAGTTAAATGTTTACTTTGTGTTATTCTTTAGCTAAGCAGTAGCTGTAACGGACCACACTTTTACACATACTTGTTCACCAAACATACCAATACAAGACTTACTTTCGTGATTCGACTATAAGACAATGGATACTCAAGTAAGCAATAACACTGTTGCGTAGAATACATATTGATGACTATAGCACCTTAACTTACCACCGCCACTTTTTTAAATAAATGAACTCGGGTAAGTTTGAAAGTTATAACTGTACCGGTAAAAGCGGTAAACAATTCAATTACATTTGATAATACGGATAAAGATCAATAAACCTGAAGATTTTGTTTGGTGAAGTTTGGCACAGGGTCGACGACCAAGCTAACAAATGACATAGTATGTCCACACACATATGTATGAACAAACATTAAAAGTTTCCCAGATTTTCAATTGTGTTACCCCTGATAGAGTCTTGTTTGCTTCACTTGCTCACCAATTACATCCCACCATATTTTTTTTGCTTCTATTGTATGAGTTTTTATGTAATTTTTTTTCTATATTTAGGAATGGGCCTTGGGCTTACTACATACAAAATGTGCTTGTGGAATTATTTGGCTATCAAATTTTAATATTAAAAATACTCTTGATGAAATATACAATAATGGTTTATTCAACATTGATTTAAAGTGCATCACAGTTAAATTAGCATGGCCTGTAATCAGTATATTATCACTGCTTCTACTGCTACCTTATATTATCTTCGTAGGTGGTCTATATGAACTGTTTGGTAAGATGCATGTCAAAATTTGTTTAATGCTATATGCAGCTTTTTTTAATTAAAATTATGTTTTATAGTTGGTACCTAAAATTAATATTTTAAAGCTTAATATTGATGTCACGAAATGATTTTTTTCTTTGAAGTTTTGAAATCCTCATCTTTTAAATTCTGGGTTTTGTTGCAATTATTTTTACTTTTTTTTTTTTTTGCAATTTCACTGGAAGTATTAAAAAAATTTCCAGTCTTTTTACAAACATGTTTAGATAGCTCATTTGAAAAAAAAAATTCCTTTATTTTTTTGCCTTGTGCATTGTTTCACGTACTAAGGGGTAATTTAATATCAATCAATTTGTCTAAATTTTTTATGCACTGATAGTGTCATATAAAGGCATATACTATGTATGTATATATATATATATGTAATGCACCCAAAAGGAATAATTATCAGACTAAATGAAAATAAAAATGACTCCTACAATACGATTTACACTTCACCTATTTTGACAATTCCCATTATATTCCATACCCTGCCCTACTTCTCCCGGCAACCAATATTTCTTATTTCCATTTTGTTTGTGTGGTAAGCGATGGCAGGAGCCACACCCTCCCAATGTATCAAAGTGGGCGGGTAGTCTACCCGCACACTCGTTTTTTCCTACTCTTCCACACTTGTCCCAATGTGAGCCAAGCTGAGTCTAAATATTTACTGATCTCTCAAATTCCTCTCCAACACCAGTAATAATATATCTGCAAATGCATGCTTCCTACACATGCTCCCTGTCTGTCAACTTACCTTATTTAATTCTCCTCTTAATAGGCTATCCTGACTTCCATCAAGTATTAATTTTGCCCTTATTGAGCTGGGTGTGGTCTCAAGTTATGAGGTACTGCGGAAGCATTTGCCCATCTCTCTCCATCAAAACCTGTTTAAAACTCCTACCTAATACCCACAATGTAGACCCTGTATGGGTGCCTAGCTAATGCTTGGTCCCACTAGCTAAATCTTAGTATTGGTTCATCGAAGTGTATTTGGGGGCTCTCTACCACTGTGTCAAGCCTTAAATGTATTAATCCTCTCCTGAACCAAACAGTATTTCTTGAGTAATTGGAATGGACCAGCGTATATAGTATTTACCGGGCATTCCTTGACTAGTTCAGAGAACAGCAGTGTTAGGTTGGTTTCTTATGTGTTGAAGGTTACGTTTTTATTACCAGTATTGCTCTTGGAATATTTGAATATTTCAGGTATGTGCCTGGAGCAGGATTAAACTGATTGTCGATTTTAATGGGCATCGGGTTTTTTTGGCCCGTATTTTAGCTCATTTTGATGAGCATCAGATGCTCAATGTTTTTAGACTCAAAATGAAAATGCATGCTTAATAAATTATGAAAAAATCAAAAGCAATATAACAAAATGATAATAAAGATTCGAATGTTAAAGAAGAGACAGTAAAATTTTAATTACAAAAATGTATTTGATGCATAGCTAAGGAGAATGAGGAAAAAATGATTTATTGACTTTAATCATGAAAATTAACTACTAATAATAGATCAGTTGCTTACTATTTGCACAATATTTTCACTCTGGCTCTCACACAGTGACCATCATATTTTCTCATTTTCTTAAAATCTTGCTTCAGTCAGCACAAATTTTATGGTAACCATTCTTGTTTAATTAAATTTGACTGGGAATTTTTTTTAATTGTGTTTATAATTTTCAGGTGTCTTAACATATGCCAACTCTGTCATCGGCTACAGATATTCATTTCCAGTGTGTTTTGCAGGATCTTTCTGCATAACTTTTATATATGGTCTAATTATTCAATTCAAGAATTTGTATGTTCGCGTTAAAAATCAAAGGTAAAAGAATTTTTTGCTAACTACATCATTGACTATTTCTTTGTTTAATAGATACCTGGTAGGAGAGGAGTTGATTAATTACGATTTTAATACTTTGTAGAATTGTGTGTTGTACATTTGTTATGTTATTCTGTTAACATTTGGCATATATACTTTTGCGTAGACATCATTTAGACAATATATTTGTATCATAATGTTTTTTCCAATGAATATGAGTGAGAGAAATGGCAGTCTCTGCTTTAAATTTTTAGGGCACATTAGTGACTTCATTAATATTGTATATTGATAAATTAACAAGAACAATTTGTACCATATTCTAAACAGCTATTTTTCCATTGATACCAATATTAATGAAACCCTCAGCACTACTTAAGACTAACTCAACTATCAATATAGCTGTTCAATGAAAATGTCTGTATATGCTGTATCCAAAAATGAACCTAAACATGCAAATGATAGTTCCTAATATTCTCACCAGGCCAGACCCTTTACTAAATGCAAGCAAGACAAGCGTTGCATATGTCTGTACAAAATAGCTTGTAAACATTGAGCTTGTGATTGTGAGATGTATTCGTAGCACCACAGTAGTTTCTACTTTAAGGAGAGTCATAGTGCTTTCATTGCCTGTTAGGGTATGGAATATAGCTCTGAAAATTTTTGTAGACTACCACGATGTATTTGTTTCTCTTCAGGAAGCATAGTGGTGTGTATTAGTCGTATGACTGCACTCAAATTAGATCAAGTTGCTGGATTTATTTAGTGTGGATTGCAATCAGAATATGTAGGGCAGTAGTAAATTGTTCCATTTTTTTAATGCACCAAATTGCATCATTGAATATTAACTTACAAGAAACATGTTACTCTCTGATATATACAAAAATATAGTTTGTATAGCATTAGATGATGCACCATGTGTGAAAATATGTGGTGTCAATTTTGACCCACATTTGCTAAAAATTTGGAAATATACAGCATCATTCCTACAAGAGTCTATATAGTTACTTTAACTGCAACTACAACTTCAGAATTCTCTCTAATAATAGTACACCAGTGTGGGCCTGGTTAGGGTTTTTGTCACAGACTGTCACACTGAAGACAGCAGGTAGTTGCTGTCACCAGAATCCATATCCTCTTAAACTGCTTAAGGCGTACCTTTATCCATCCTAAAACTAGATTTAAAGCAGATTAAATAACTTTAATTGAGAGTAGAATGTTGACATACCGTGATGAATGAAGTAATACTAGACTACAAAATGCACGCACACTCTTCATTAAATACTTCACGGTAGCTGCAAACATCCTGTCATGATACATGCAACAAAACATTAACTAAATCCATATATGGACACCATACATTGGGTGCAACTGCACTCACCACAAAAAAAAAAGACAACAATACAATGACTGCGCACAAACGAGTCCGGATCAATCCGCACATATTCATCAAACTATAATGCCAAACTAACTAATAATGTCTATTCTTTTATGTGGGCTGGCCCACATGGCCCAATCAAGGCAATGTCTGTTCTCGAACTGCATATAAAGGCCATGGGTCTCTGGACATTTGTACATATTGAGAGCATTTTTCTGCGTCTGCTCATAATTGGACAATAGCGAGATATCAGGCTGGAGCATCTCTTTGTGTATGAGTTGTGTGCAGTATTTTTGTCACTAAATTGTGAGCATAATTGCCTATGCATGGGGGGAAAATCTGATTTCGTCAAACACAGCCGGTGTTCCAGAAACTTGCCAGCTATTCCCCAATACTCTCATCATAGTCTACCACATTGCATGGCCTCATGATAGTATTCCACCTGTTTTAATTTCATTCATCAAGGCTTGATTGAACCAATACTCAAGTAATGCTGACAGGATTGTTGATTTTGACAAGTACCAAGGCATATCTGCCAAGGATTTTGAGCGAATGAAATGTGCTGATGATGGAGCCATCGACTATGAGTTTTCTGTAACTAGTTCTATTCCTAAAAGAGATACAATACTGAAGAGCAAGAACAACAAGCAGAGATTGCCAAGTGAATGCTGCAATGGAAATTAGCTTAATCATTCGGTCATGATGAAGCTGATGTCACCACGGTGTTCTTTGTCAATCATGCTGCAAGCTAAGGTAAAGATGTAATTCGTGTGGTCAGTGATTACATAGATGTATTTGTCCTATTGGTTTACTGATTAAACAAGGCAGCATTGATGCAAGGTCTAGATGGAGCGATGGATTGGAACAGTACTCAACATTAATACAACTTGTACTGAATTTGGGCCGAAGTATTTGCTACTTCATGTTATGCATGTTCACAGTGGATGCGATACGACCTATCTTTACGGCAAAATTAAAACAAGAACATTCAACACCTTGCTGTCAGAAATCTATCCAGGTTTATCTAACATCATTGGTGAGATGAGCATTTATTCAGACCAACTGATGGAGGCAGTAACCCCCTTTTTTACTGCCTTGTATAATCAGGTTCCAGAACATCCATGGAGTTAGTAAGATTTAACTTTTATACCAAAAAGAGAAATCCAAATGTAATAGCTCTACCCCCCAACATCTACTAACCTTTTGCAGTATGCAGTACGCATGCCCATCTTCAAACCATGGTATGGAAAGCAGCTGACCAGCATACTCTACCAGCAATCTCAGCCACCATCACTAATTTTGGGTGGAATATCAAGAATGACATTTTTGTTTCTGTCATTGACACTTGAGACGAAGCACTACCTGAACTTGTTGATGTCATTAGATGTCAGTGCAGGGCTTGGAAAGGAAGAAGTGCAGTACCATTTCATACAGTTACCATAAAGAGCATCTCACATGCATATCCTATTGTAAGAACTGTCTGAAGATAGTGAAGAATGTGGTATTGTTACAGAATTCATACCGGAATAATATTTCATTACAATGTTTTTTAATGAATATTTTTCCTGCCACAAAAATGTTTTTTGTTACAGCACCTTAGTCATGCCTGCAATACCAAATATAATGTCATAAATGGATTCTACATCCCAAATTCCCAAGGAAAAGTCTTATACTTAATTCTATGATAAAATAATCGTAGAGCAAAATTTAAAATTACCGTCGCACAACCACTAAAATTCTAGGAGTTTCCTGTGGTTGCCACTTGTGCAAACAGACTGAATTTGTCCTAGGACCATATAGAAATACAAATCAGCAAAAAACTTCATTGGAATGGACATTTCTAGGTGAATATTTGACTACTGGACTAGGCAGATTGACCTAATAATAAAACTTCTTGCCTGCACTTGTTCTGGACCAATATTTGCTCATAAAGTAGGTTGGTTCTTGAATTGAGTTCATTTTATTCAAATGTGCTTCTCAGGTGGCAGCTACTGTCAAGGGCTCATAACCTAACTAATCATAGTACAGACTATTATTTTAATGTACAGATATAGAGCCAGTGCACTGAGGAGATTTAGTGAGACTGAATCAAGGAGAAGAAGCTAGTGGAAACGAAAAAATAAGGCACGTGCCCTGGCAATATTAGACCTTTGCAGGTCAAAGCTGTTCGTTGTAGGTACAGCCTTGACAAATTAGTTTATACAAACGGCAATTAATTAATGGGTTAGGGGTAACTTCAACCAGTAGTGAACATGAGTGGCAAGCCTAATTAAAGCATTTTTCACCATGCGTGTTTATCATTGCAGGTATACCAATGTAAGCTCACACCCAACTAGAGCTGGAAATTCCAGAATGATGATGAGATGCTGTGTAGTGTGTTTAGTTACCAACTGTAGCAGCAACTGAAAGACATTGCGGTTTACTACACGTAGCATCCTGTTCAGTCAAAGATATTTACAAATAACTGTAAAAGCCAATTCGCAGACATAAATAGCCAGCCTTCATTTCATTGCAAGGAATGAACAGAATGGTCAAGCATCCTTATTTAGCATTCTTGCAGTGAGGCAGCCAAAACAAGTTTGAAACCTGCTGGTCTACTCTATTATTATCAAAGCTATGAAAGATTACAAGGGCAATTAGTAATTGAAATGAAACATTCACTTCTGATTGTTAGTTGCGACAATCATTCTTTAGACTTGAGCAAGGGAAAATGAGATGTTGTGGTCGCAGTACTTACATAGTGTTGAAATGAGGTAGGTGAATATGACTGTTCCTCCTCTGGCTGCTATGTTGATCTTGGTGATGCTTGGGCTCTATTAGCAATGAGCATCACCAAAGTATGGATAAACTGGATTTATTGGAAAAGCGTGCCTACACGTGATGAGTGTAACAAATGTGACTGTCATAGAACTTCATGCATATTCTAGCATATCAATATTAGTTGACATGGCCAGTTTCTGCAGGTTGTAAGGCGCACAGACAGAATCTTTAACTCGAAGGACCACACCCTACCAAGCTCGATAACAACCAACGCAGCTGAAATTGCATACTAAGCCTTGGTCAGAAAGAAGAATACTATGCCTTCGTAATAGATCCGCCTTAGGTCGAAGTAATTCGCACAACAACAGATTGCCAATTACAATAAAACTTGATAGAGGTAATACTACATATATTTACAGCCCAATTTATGATAATTGACATGGTACAAGTTTCAGTGAGTTGAGTGCGTACGAATATATTTAAGTTCAAATGATTTGGTAAAGTGATAGCAATATTGTGAATTGTAATCTGCACGCCGAAGCTCTTGTTCAGTCTTCACTCTTGTTGTTCAGGGCTATCGTTTGGTCCTGAACAGCCAGCATTAAGAATATCCTTGCTTGATAAAATCTTATACTGATTCAGACACCATTACTTTATTTGAACATTATTTATCTGTAATAACTTTATAGATCAAGTAAATTCACACAGAATCTCCTGAATATTCATTATTCAAAGATGCAGAACATCAACATATAGCTGATAGTGTACATGAGGAGGCCCTGCAGGACAGCTTATTAATGCATTCTTTTGTGGACAATTAGCTGTAATGATATTCATAATGCATACATCACCTGATCCTTGTAAAGACACTTCAGCCTCAGCATTGTTAGATTTCAAATACAGGCACACTGACAAGGGCCCCAGGAGGTGACATCACATTAACATTGGACATGCTCTTTGGTTTTTAAGCTCACAAGTTTACTGATTTATTCAAGAGCAGAATAATCAAATAGAGAGAAAAGCAGAATTAAACAGAACAGAAACTGGGAAAAGTGGCCTCAGGCCTTATATATGATAATGTACTATTAAGAGGTGACAATTAGTTAAGTGGGAATACATGAATTGAGTGAATGAAGGTGTAAAGTGAGTTTAAGTGGTTCTTTCAAGGTTTAATATAATGATACAGTTTTGATTTTCTGTGAAACCTAAACACTCAATATACATGCACCTTGGTCACCTTAGTTTTCAGTCACACCTCTGTGCTTTACCTCTTGTGTCTCAATTAATTAAGTTTTAAACTGCTGTTTAAGCAGTAGACGCCTAGACCAGCTGAGCAAGCATAGCCAGATTAAGAACCTGATTGGAGGAAGTAAACAATACCATCAACGCTCCTGCTCCCTCTATGTCTGAGGGGTGGTGGCAGCTCTAACAGCCCAACAACCACAGTACAACTTGTGGAATCAGAATTTTATTTTACCGCATTATAGGCTTCTGAAATGTCACAAGATAAACCAGTGGAGTGATCATAGTTGATTGTCAGATACAGGCTATATTTCATATGTGCTAAGTGAGAACGGTCCAAGTATAAAATTGTTTTTTTCCTGGCTCAAACACATCAAATTTTGAAAATGATAAAATTCAGCCACTTCAAGGTGCCACCTATCACACATGTAACCACAAATCCACAAACTAATTTGATGAATCTATTAACATAGCCTTAGTATATTTCCATACAAAAAAAATGAACTTTGTAGAGCTCTTAGTTTCCCTGTAGTGAAATAAAAACCATGACACAGTCAAAAATTCAAAAAGTTTGCTCTTTAAGCTGGAAGCACTGTACACAAGTAGCCTTATAGTACTTGAGTCTCCGGTCAGCACTAAAAATTGTATGTGCTCTGACAGATGTGTTGGAATGCATCCTTAAAGGGTAGATTGTAGAGTCCACCATTAAATATTACTTAGAAGTCTTTTTTACTATGGGTCTTCCTCAATCCATCATGTTCCAAACCAAACTGGACATTATCATAGACATGACATGAAGCTGGACCTCCCATTGAAAGAAGAAACAATGGAAGAAATCACTATTTTATCAGATGAATGTGAATCTCCTTCGATTGATATGTATGAAAATCAAACATCACGCAGCGAAGTAACATGAACACCAAAGTATGATAGATCAAAGGTCAGTCAGTAAACATCTAGGAAATGAAAACTGCTGTACCTTATAAGTAAACTTATACACATGCAAAGTAGTAGGTTTACTGTTCTTAAGCGGAATGATAGGTTTATCAACACAGGCAAATAGATCAGTTCATTGAATTCATCTAAATTGGGTTTAGGGTGGGCCTTGCTAGGGTTGTTGTTTAGTATTCATTGAATTCATTCTCTCCTCACACATTTTCACATTCATTAGTTATTTATTTTGTTATAAACCTAGCCTTATGATGGGTAAAAGTGCCCCTTAAGCAGTCTAAAAGAGGATCAGAATCTGGTGGCAGCAACTACTTACTGTCTCTAGTGTGTGTGTTTCACCGTCTGTCACAGGAGCTTCAAACTTCCGGTCATGATACCGGCAACATAAAAATAACCAAGCCATTAAATAGGCACCATACATTGGGTACAGCTGAACTAACCACAAAAATAATACAATGGCTACATAAACAAGTCAGGTACAATCCATTCATATTCACTAACTATAACAATCTAACTGTAAATAATTATAATTTCTTTATGTGGTTTAACCCTCATGGTCCCGTCCACCCCCCCCCACCCCCCTCCTCAATGCTGATGCTTTCCATCAGCATCATTTCCAATGCTTCTGAGACAATCAGCAACCACATTGTTTACTACCAAATTCCAACTGATTCATCGACTAGTTGTCCAGTCTCTGGTTTTGTGGCTTGACAGTCAAGAAAGTCACCTATGTCTGATGATCAGTGATGACAATGAATTTTTTACTATAAAGATAAAAAAGAAGTGCCGGATGGTTTCATACCTGACAAGTTTTTCCAAGTCCTGAGCACTACATCAGTACTGTGCTTCCTTCAGCTGATCTGAGAAGGTCACTGGTTGAACTCTATCCTCCTAACTCACCGAGAGAGATTAGCTCCTATTCTAGTAGCATTGGCATGACATTCCAAAACAAAAACATCAGAAACACAAGGCACAAACTAATACACAGTAAAACTCAACCGATTACACAGAGTCCTGAAGGCCTCCATCATCAGGCTTGTCCACTCTACCACTCCAGCCGTACCCTGAGATGTCGAGGGTGTGAAACTAGAGGACTAGGAGTATGACCCAAAAAATAAAATTTACCCAACCAACTACATTTCTTCCTCTAACATGTAAGCCATGTGGTGTAGTCACAAAAAGCTACCAGGTGTGGTGGAAACAGACCAAGTAGGCTGTCAGAAGAGTTACTATGCTATATTTCCAAGCTGTTTGAAGCTTTTTCCAACCCAATGCCTGATATCTTAATTCAATTCTTAGGATAGGCCAGATAAATGATCAAGCAGCACGACAGTAACTAAAGTAAAACCCTGAGTTGGCTATATATAGCAAACAAGCCAAGCATGCTCACTAAAGGATGATACAGTAACTAGGTAGTGAAAATGGAATGTTGTTCTGATTGAGATGTTGATGTTTGTGACAATGTATTACTAGTGTGTGTCATTAGCTAAGATGTTGTGTCATGTCCTGTCGATGTGGTGGATTCACCACATCTCCCCCTCTCATGGAGGCTGAGCTTCCAGTAGATAGAGATATATCAGATACAGAGATAGCTGCAACGGTGTGCCAACTTTGTGGGACATTGCATTCGCGACACAGGACTTTTCATTTTTTATGAAGATGATGGTAAAATAGAAATTCCACATCTTTCTATCCATCTTGCCATCTTGACTGTGTGTGGAGGTATTTGCCAGATATCAATAAGTGCAGAATTGTCAGTGAAAATTGTGAACGGGGTCCCGGATGAATAGAAACGGAAATCTTCCACGGATACAGGCACAGCTAATTCCATGATGGCGTAGTTTCTTTCTCTCGGGATAAGTTGGCAGGAGTAAAACGAAATTGGTATCCACTTACCATCTTTGAAAATACAAAAACAACTAGATACCTTTAGTAGAAGCATCAATGTACAAGCACCATACATCTATAACAGTTGGTAGAAATACAGAGGTATTAGTAATGATTTCAGAGATAATACTGTTAAATGAGTTGATAAAGTCACTGTCGATGTCATAACGTAAAATGTCAGGACAGTCTTTTCGCAAAAATGAGTTCAAAATGGTGATAGATGAAAGAATGGAATGAATCTTGCATAGAAGGTTTAAGTCCAAGAAAAGCGCGTAGATCAGTCTTGGTTTTGGGAGGTAGATAATTCCTGATATGAGCTACTTTGCCTCTGAGATGGTTTGGTTGCCATCTTCTATTGCAAAGCCTTAAAACCAGCAACATTTTGATTTCTTGACAGAGGTTGACAGCACTAAGCCTAATGAGGAACGAGAAGATGTGAGAAATGTGATCCTCAAATGTAGCTAAAATGATAACATCTATGTATACCAAAAAAAAAAGATTGTATGCCTCTTACGACAGCGTGCATTAAGAGTTGAATTGTAGCAGGGGCGTTTTATAGGCAGAAAGGCATGACCTTATACTGAAACTTTCCCACCTTGCAACGAATGGCTGTGAGCTGCTTGGTGTCTTCATCAAATAAGACTTGATGAAATCCCTTCAATAAGTCAAGTTTGGACAAATATTTGCAGTTACCAACTTGCGCTAGTATTGAGTCTATGGACGGCATGAGAAATGGCTCAGGTATTGTGATAAAGTTTAACTTCCTATACCACAACAATTCTTATTCCACCATCCAGTTTCATTACCGGCAATGGAGAAGATCCCTTAGAGGTAGAAGGCTCTATGATTCCTGGTTTTAGTAAAGACTCAATCTCTTCTATAAAGTGTTGTTAATAGGCCAACTGAATTGTGTAGGCAGGAGTCCATACAGGGGTTTGACAAGTAAGGGTATTAAAGTGGGTTACAAGAGAGGTATTACTAGGTCTATCTGAGAATATGTTGGGAAAAGAGGAATGGGTGTGATGAAGGAGTGATTGTTTGTCAGGAAGTGTGAGTGATAGTTGTGTCTGGCAGGGAGAGCTGCTATTCTTAGAATGGTAAAGTTTGAATGAACTGTCAGTTGATGTGATGGAAGAGGTACAATCATCCACAAATGCCTTAGGGTAAAGATGATGCCTGTCAAGTATTGCTTTGCAGGCTTAATTTGGCATGCCTGCAACTAAACCAAGGGCAGCCATTTCCTGTGAAATGAGGTCTCAGAAACAAAATCAAGAAAAGAAAGTTGAGATAACATCACACCATACTTGTATTTCCAATTGTTAAAGAACTGCAAAACTGATTTAGGACCAGATTGTCTATATTTTAAAGGAAATGAGGTCAAACAGTTATTCAAGGAATATCCACCTACATTCAAAGGAACAGTACGTATATGCAGATATGATGGTGTTTAATTAATACAATTTAAGTAGGATTCCTTGTAAATACCATGCAGCAACTTGGGCAACATGTGTAGCCAATTCTGAATAGAAACTGCATAAAGTCAGAGGACTTTAGCAACTTGGCTTTACTAATGACAGCTGAAGATGAGGGTTTGGCTTTGGGAGAAGTGGAATGAAGAGGTTCAAGCTTCTGATTTGTGCCTAATGAAATACCTGTAGAAATGAAAGTGGAGGTGGATGACTCATATGCTGATGATGAGGCTTGAAGAGTAGAAGTCGTAGATTCAGGGGATGGTGAAAGTGATAAATGACTATCCAGTGACAAATAATCCTCAGAAAAGACTGAAGGAGTGACTGCTGGCACCAGGTATGGTGTAGTCACAGATAGCTGTAACAAGGTGTAGGTAAAGACAGACCAAATAGGCTGCCTCCAGAGTTACTACTGCTATATTTCTAAGCTGTTTGCAGCTTTTTCCCAAAACAATCCCTGTTATATCTTAATTCAGTTCTGATGTGTTAGGCCAAATAAAGGATCAAGCAGTACGACCAAGTACAAGCCTGAGCTAGCCATATATATTTTGCAAACCAGCCGTAGCAAGCTCACTTAAGGATGACACAGTAATGAGGCTGTAATATTAGAATAATGTTCTGAATGAAATGTTAATGTTTGTGTCAATATATTACTAGTGTGTGTGATTAGCTAGGATGTTGTGTCAATTACCGGAACCTTCAAGAGAAAGCAGAAAAAAATTAAATCTAACTCCTAGAATAGAGCTTCCAAAAATTTTTGTATTAGTTATTCATACAAAAATTATCTAGAATGCATAGTTTTAGTTTTTCCCCCAAATTCTCCCAGAATATTTAGTTAGTTTTTAGTATTACATCAATACAACCAAAACAAATGGTTTTGGTTTTTGTTTTGGTTAACTAAAACAATACTAATGTGCTAACTTGTTAATGTTATCAATTAATTTCTTTATTCTTTTATTCCTTCTTGCTTATTAATATTCACTGAAGTATGAGGTGAGAGAAGTTTATAAAGCATTTCTGGAAGAGAGTGATGATTTCGCAAGATTTATAACCGCGTAAACTTATTTTTTTTAGTCAATTTTTACTTATGCTATATTTTTTCTATATCAGAAAATATTTACAGACCCAGAGAATAAACATGTTCTTTCTCAACTAATGACAGAAGTTAAGGCCAGAAATTTTATTATAAACTAAGCTCAACTTCGAGGTATTGCAAAAATTTCTTTTTTTGTTGTACATTTTTATTAGAGCATTACTGTTAGTTGTCTCCCTGATGTTTAAATTTATATAGTTTATTGGTCACTGTATATCATTAAAGATGCTACTAGACGATTTTTTCAATCCAATCTTGATGAAGAGCATTTAAAAGCGAACGGATAGTATAAAGTTAAAGTAGACGAAAAACGAAGGCCAGCATCAAAGGACATTGACATTTATTTAGCAGTGTCAGTTTGGTATTATGATAGTATGTTATAAAAGTGAGTAGAAACTGGACTGTCGTCACTGTATTGTTAACAAATTGAAAAAATTAACAGACTCCAAGAAAGATGCATGGAATATTGTACTGACTAAAGATTTTATGACAAGTGAAGAAAGTGGTGAAGAAGATATGAATGGAGGATAAAAGTGACAGGTTTTTGGCACTCAAGTGGAGGGCTCCAAATGGCAAGTTTTTTAATCAAATTGATAGAAAAATATAAAAGATTTAGTCGAAATAAGGAAACCATCAAACTTTACCACGTGTGGTTGGACCTTCATTCACACGCTCCAAACCACTTGGCTTTTCTGATGGCTTTAACGGCTTCATTTCTCAGTAACTAATAGTTATGCTCATGATACTATCCTAACTATTTATCTCTTTATAACATCAATATTATATCAAAAAACTTTTGCTATAATTATATCTCCACAGAAATAGTAGCTGATCAATTTCACTTAATATAATTATTTTATTCTCGCATAATTAAAAAGCACAAAAATTTACAGAACTTTACAATAAATATAATCACACCATCAACAATGTAATAAGCTAAAGAAACAATCTGACTGGTCTTCACACATATTCTACCTTCAACATATTATTTATCATGAATTCAATTTCTTTTATGCTGAGGAGAGTTGTGCTTCATAGAAATAGAGTTTAATGTAGTTCACTAAACTGGAATGTGCTGACCCAGCATTTTGACATTTATTGAACAGCGGATATTTCATTTTTGTATATAAATGGAAGTGATAACCACAAAAGTTTAGCTATGCTGAAAAATAAGTATAAATCCTCTATAATTGACCTATTACAATAACATAAAATGTAACACACACACATACTTCTACGAAATATAGATGTTTTGCTAAATTATAAGCAAAGCACCATACCATACAACGAAAATTACAACAAAAGTTATATCAACTAAACTGTGTTTAGTTTTGAAAACTGAAGCAAACAGAATCAGTTGATGCCATACTCTAACATTTACACACACACGCACACACACACATGCGCATACAATTCTTGTCTTGAATTATGGGAAATGTGATATACTGGGAAATGACAAACTTAGTTTATTACATGTGAAATGATGAACTTAGTGGATTACATGTGAAAAATGAAATTAGTGGATTACATGTGAAAGGATGAACTTAATGGATTACATGTGAAATGAAGAACTTAGTGGATTATATGTGAATTTCTACCACGTTTATATAATCATGCAGTCTTTAATATTCTGGGAGTTTTTGACAACAGTAACTTGAGTAAACTATATATATTTATTTATATACAATGAAAAAAATTAATTATAATAAGGGTGTAAAATGCTGTAACATTGGAATGACTACATTTCTCCATCAAAAGCAGAGACTAGCTTAATTTAAAGCAATGACGACATCAGCTGGAGTGTAATTTAGGTAAAAAACCAAAATAACGAGATGAAAAACAAACATTGGGAGTTATGTATTTTGTTTTTATAGCCTTTCAAACTTTTCTACATTTAACAACTAATCAAAACAATTAGTTCACCATGAAAGCTTGCATAATTTGCATAAAACAGTAAGAATCGTAAAATATTTCTTGCTCAGTATATGTGTGATATCTAGAATAGATGTACTTTTATATTTTAGATGCTGCTATGATGATAGAGTTGTCATAACCACTACTTTGAACTACTTTGTGAGCTATTTCTCTTCAAGTTTTCACTCATATTAGTAAAACCTCCTAGCTCTCTAAACTGACATCTCAATATTCTTATGTGTGTGTGTGTATGTTTTTTGTTACACAGTTAAAGCTAGCATTCCATCATTCTCTACAATAAGCAATCTAAATAACGTAGCTAACGAAATTCCTCTGATTCAAAGATGAATTTTGTAGGTCTTAGAGATTAAATGGTCCAACAAGTGTTTTTCACTTCCTTTCTTAAATATATAAAAGGCATTGTCATCATCTACCATAATGCAGGTTTAACTGGAGGAAATTTAGAAAAGTCTTTCTAAAAGAATTCTGTATACATGTTGACCACAACTGTAGAAACTGGAGAACCCATGGCTGCACCATCTACTTGTTCATAAGGCTGACCTCTTATGTTTATATAATGCATTGAATTACATCATTCAAGTGCTTTTCTCCTATCAAAGATACTGTCTCGTCTATTGAAACACTGGTGAACAAGGAAGACACATCATAACTCACCATCATTTAGTCAGATCTTGAGCATACGCTATTAAACTATTGGCAAGAAACATAGTGAATTCTTTATGTATGATTGTATCTACTAAATAATTACAAAATTATTTTAGTTATTAGCTTTTCACGCACATCTTGCTCAAGAATATAGGTTTTTGATGTTTGCTGTTCACTGTGATAGATAGCCAAAGATATATTGCTGTAACTATCAACTTCTTGAAGATACTTCTCTTCCATAGACTTCATCCACCTACACAACAATAATACAAAACATTATATGTTAATGTTTACTAACAGACATAATAAATGCTTAACCCCGGTCCTTATGAAACGTCTTGCTGATAACCTGGCCATTACTCTTCTCTAATTGATCAACTCTGGGGATTGAAGGATCATTCTTCAACTGCATCACTGGAGTCACATTGGTGTAAATTTTCAGTAGGTCTGTCAGTGTTTTTGTAGTCACTTTTGGTATAGAAATGTAAAGCTCTTTTCGATCACATCTTTTTCATTAATAAGGTTCTGAAATAGTGATAATGCTGTGCCATGAAAAGCATCTGTTGCAGTTGTTGAGCCAGGAATGTGATCTATATTGTAAATAACAGCTGTTGTAAACAATCTTACATGCTAGTTGAGAGGATACACGACTTGATTTTCATGATACAGATCACATACATGGTTACCTGTAGTTGTTGATATCTCCAAAACTTGATCATAAGAAACAGATAATCAGAGGTCACATAAAGTCTTAACCAAATCTCGTTTCTTTGTCCTAGCATGAACTGTGAGTCCAACATAGGTTAGAAATAGAGTTTATCTAGCCTTCATGTTGTACTTTCTGTGGTCACAAAGCTGATGTCTAGAAGAAGTGCTGTACTGCGATAATTCAGCACTGTTGGGACCTCTAAGAATCATATCTGCCAGAGTCAATAAAGATTTTGGTACAGAACTTCTCTTACAGTCCAATTCAAAGGAACCAAAAAAAATGGTTTCCAATTCAAACATATTTCTACGCACAATGCTCCCTGCCTTTGACAGACAGATGGCTTTGTGCAAAGAAGGTCCTAAATCATAGTCAAAGACGAGCAAAACATCACGTCCATCATTGTGGGCTGAAAGGTCAGCGAATTGTCCAATAATACAGTTAATGTTCTGTATAATTAATGATTTTGTTAGCCTTCATACCAAGTGACTTCAATAGTAGTATAACAGAAGCATTAATTATACAGAGCACCAACACTTCAAATTTAGTCAAAGGCCGCGAGCTCAACTCCAAATGGACTTTAGCGTCAATTGACCCACTGCTAAGTGGATTGACAATTTTGTTTATTTTAAACGGTCATTGCCCCAATATTTAATGAAAAGTCAAAAATACACATACCAAAGCTAAGAACCTGCTACTCACAAGTGAAATGTTGGCATAACAACTTTGAAAGTCACTACTTCAATAATAATGTAACTAAACTAAGAATTAAAAAAATGTTCGCTAAAAAGAAAGGTTAACAAGATGGGTATGTGATGGTAAGAATACAATTTGATATAGAGATAAAATTATAATAATAATTGACCTATGGGAGATAAAAAGAAAAGCAATGCAAATGAAAGTAGGCCGATATGTAAGTTAGCAATATGCATCTCTGTACAGACCAACTTAGCTATGTATTCGGAATAGTGCAGAACTATTGGGTGCTTTTGATCATGTGCTATTGCTGCTTTCACCAGACGACCTCAAACATGAATAAGTTCCTTCTCATCTATATAGGGCCTGAGATGCAAGATGCTACTCTGTCAGCATACAGTTCCAGATGTTAGGAGACTCCCATTCAGATTTGAAAGCCCGCTCCTGGGTTAGTTTGAGCAAAGTTTATTCAGTCTTCTGCAGTTCATCAAGTGACAATGTAGTAGTGAGACATCTTGCACCTGGTATTAACCTGCAGTTGCTGATAAAATGTATACACCAAGAAAATATTCTTTTCAAATAAGAAGATGATGAGAATGTCTCAGTGAAGCCAACCAGTAATCTCCCAGTCTATGAGATTGGGCCCTTGTGCTGGAGAGGATGGTCTTTCCCACCACAATTTGAAATCTATAAGATTCAGAGGAGTATCATCTCGGGAAGCTACATCAGCTGGGTTACTGGAAATGGGTACATGAATTCAATAAGAGGCTGGCAGATGTCCAACAGTTTCCCTTGCTCTGTTGCGCTCATAGATGAAACTTTGTGAGGGAGGATATTTCAACCAGTTGAGTGCAATAGTAGAGTGACTCCATTCATACACACCTGACAAGGGAATAGACAGCAAGTTAGCAACAGTATACAACAATTTACTAAGGAGGTGAGCTCCAGCAAGTTGTCTGGGAAGTAGATCCTCCCAAAGGTGCAACTTTGGTCTTGGCTATAATGATAGAAGTAGAAATAGTTGCATCGTCAGCTGTTTTAGAACTTGGCAATAAATATTGTGAAACCATTACCAATGCGTGAAGAAGGTTTCGTTATTTACTGACTTATGTATGCTTAGCTACAAGGTGGTCTGATGCAGTGCCAATTAGATCTATCAAAGCCAGGTTAGCAGCATAAGGAATTTAGTCATTCTTTGCAAAATTCAATCTAGAAGTGGATACTTACTGTTCAAGGCAGTCTCTTCTGGTACAGGTTGGTAAAGGAACTGAACAGTTTGACAGGTGTTGAGAAAGTGCTGATCTTCAAGTTCTATCCTCAAATGAATGGTGTGGTGAAGTTAAATCTAAGCTATGAAAATGTATTTCATCTGGTTTTTATTGCATTGGTCAAATTAATTACATTTTATTTGTGAATGGGGTGATGCCACATACGGACAATGGGTAAATCGTTTTTGACTTTGGTTACGGGTTTCGGGTATAGACCACACATGAGGTATTGTACGATGCTTTATATGAGAAGGAAAATAAAGAGCTGGGAGTGTGTGATAGAGTCAGCAATATGGCAGAGACGTTTGAAGTGAACAAATGTTGAGCTGAAAATGAAGGGGAAAAAAGCAGAATAAGGCTAATGTACAAAGGTGCTAGAGTGAGAGAGTTTCGGGTTAAGCAGAAAGTATTGTATAGTATTCCAGGGCTCAGTTGTAAGCTAACTGACTATTACAAGCGCTTTATGTGATTTTGGAAAGTATTAACGATGTTAATCTAAAGATTAATGATATTAATCCAAGGATTTACTGTGAGGGTACTGGTAGGTTGAGCGCGAGGGGTCCGACACAGAAGAAATCTCGTACAAGGCCTCCAGAAATCTTTTGAAATCCAGCAATCAGCGCCGCGCTGGCATGAAATCGTGAAATCTGCAAGAAATCTAGAAATCTGCACGAAATCAGGAAATCAGCGCGAAATATCGCAAAATTCAGAAATCAATTCATTTTAATGGTATTCACAACATTTGATGTGCTTTATTTCGTACCTTTTGTGTGTGACGCTCGGTGTGACGCTTTTTCTGCTGCTGCTTTTGTGCTGCAAATTTAGCTGCAAGTGTGAAAGCTTCTCACTTATTATATAGTAAGGTGTCTAGAAATGTTAAGTGAGCATTTATGTATGCTATCATTGTACATTATATTATTTTGATAAAAGCGTTGCTAATTAGTTAGCTAACTATAAGTACTGAAAACTCTGAGACTGCTGCCTCCAACTGGTAGCCAATATCAAGATATAGCCCTCAGGAACTTAATTTTAGAGCATGATTTATCTAGTGAGTGTTATGTTAATTTTTTTATATTTGGCAAGCCTCTATCACCATATTATGTAAACCTTATAATTTCGGATATGCTGTGTATTTTTATGGATTTGTTTGTATTCCCTATTTCTAATTTCTCGGTAAATTTGTTTAGTGCTACCATAGAAGTGGATTGATTTTGGAAAATTTAGCCATTGTTTGATTCCATTTGGTATGTTTTCCCATTAATTAGCTCCTATAAGCATAAATCAATGCAGTAATATTTTTAAGGTTTTTAATGCTTATAAAGAGTGGATCAATGGCACAATGACTGTAAAAGATTAAGTTAGAGCTATTGTAATGCTTTAACTCTTGAGAACTATTTTATTCGGTGACCCTTTTAGCAGACGATAATATTTTTGCTGTGTTATCAATTTACCAAAAATGTATTATACTATTAATTCTTGGTAACTACATACAATTTGGCCAATATTGACCATTGTAGTGAACTTCATATTTTTAATTCATGAAAATAAATGATTTTTTTAAGGCTTTGTACCTCAAATAATATGCTAAATTTTTCAATTTCAAATGATTCGGATGTATCATATCATCATTTTTTATATTGTCATTTCAGAATGGCAACTCCAGTGGGTGAAAATAATTCGTATGAATTACAATCAACGGAAGCTATCAGCTACATGAAACAAATGCTTCCTGATTATGTTGTCCAATGTTTTATTGCGTCTGGATTTGACACACTTTCAGTGATATCTCATATGAATATTAGTATGGATCCAGGAAATTCGATTCAAGAAATTGAAAAATTTATTAATGATGAGTGTGCAGATGATCCTAGGTATGCCCGTGGTATTACTGTTGGAAACCGCTTTAGGTTTCCTCCTGGTCACCGGCATGCAATTGAAGCTTTTGTTAGAAAAGTAAAGGAGTTGCAGGAGAACAAGAATAAGCCTGAAAAACAACAAATAAAACGTTTCAAAAGGTTTGCAAAGCCGACCACTTCTAGTAACTCTAGCGATTCTCCATTACAACGATTGCCAAATCAAGCAAATTTTCTAGCTGAAATACGCCGCCAAATTACAAAGTGGCAACGATCGCAAAAGGAACCAAAAATTCTTTCACTTAAAGAGCACGAGCATTTCATAATTAATATTAGTGTAAAGAAGGAAAATACCTTGTGTAAAATTTACTGCCAAATGTGTGGTAAACACTATACTCTTGGTAGAAAAGAAGGCAAATCAATAATTTCAAATTGGACTAGACACCTAGGGAAATGTATCCATTCAAATGGCAATTACAGTCATTCCTTATGCCAGTATTTAAGTCCAGTTCAATCATCAGAACTGGTGAAATCTCCTCAGCTAGCCAGAATGGATGATGACAGCTGTGAATCAGACTTGATTGGACAACTACATCCTCAAACGATGATGGAAAAGGAAGGTAGTGCAAGTCCACTTCTTGAGGATTCTTGCAATGAAGAATCACATACAGTATCAAGTGTAGATAATAGCAGTTCATGCAATAAAGTATTGTTTCAAGATCCAAATATTGCTCAAAATAATGTTATAGAAACAGTGAATCAGATTTTTTGGCTTCCCCCTCCCTAATTAAGGGAGGGGCATTTGAATCTGATTCTGTGACATCAACAGAATCTTTTAAACTCATTAAACCAAAATCTGATTGGTCTCGTTCTTCCAGAAACAAAATAAATTTACTTAAAGCAGGCTCTGACCCACAGCAGCTTAAAATCACTTCTTTTTCTAAGACTGTCGATGATGTTGAACGAGTTCTTAAAGAACACCCTCATATGAGTGTTTTGAACAGAGATTTGTGTCAATCTAAGGAGCATAAAGGAAACAAACATAATTTGTTAATAAAGCGATTAATGGCAAATGCTGAGAAAAATGCTATTGTGTTACCTAATCGAAAAAGACATGAAGAAGTATTAAAGAAGTTTGCTACATCTCTTTTTATATATTGTGGTTCTTTGTCATATGAGTTTCTTCATAGAAATATGTCTAATGCTCTACCCTCACTTCGAACGGTGCAACGAATTGTATCAGACAAGTATAATGCTTTGCAAGAGGGAAAATTTAGATTTGATGAACTTTTGATACATATCAATTCATATAAGGCATCCAAAATGATCGCCATTGGAGAAGATGCTACACGCATTATTTCCAGAGTTAAATATGATAATGCAACAAATAAATTGGTTGGATTTGTACTGCCATGTGGTGAAGATGGATTGCCTATATCTTCGGCATTTCTTGCTAATTCTTTTCAGGCAATACAAACTTCATTTCAAGATGGTGAAATAGCACGGTATGCTTTTGTGTATATGGCTCAATCTCTAACTGATGGTGTTCCAGCATTTTGCCTAGCTTGTTTAGGAACGGATAATAAATTTACTGCAGAAGTTTTATCGAAGAGATGGAGGTATATTTTTACTGAATGTAAAAAAAGAGGTATTTCAGTTGTATCTTTTGGAGCAGATGGTGATTCAAGAGAGCTTAAATCTATGCAGTCGTCTTCTCAGCTACAGTTTTCTTCTAAAATTTCATCCAATCCAATTGGCTGTTTAGATAGTGCAAAAGTTTCTATTCCAGCTGAATGGAGCAATTGGTTTGGTACAAAAAACCCTACTAAAGTAGCATATGTTCAGGACATCGTACATGTAGCTGTAAAATTGAAAGCAAGGCTTTTATGTCCATCCATTGTATTACCTTTGGGGAGGTTTCTTGCTGGTGTGCATCACTTACGCATTCTATTTAGCACCTTTGGAAAAGACCAGCATGGCCTGAGAGAGAAGGATATAAATCATAAAGACAAGCAAAATTATGATGCAGTATTGCACATCACCAGTAAGTGTGTAATGTCTCTGCTTGGTCAGATTCCAGATGCTCAAGGCACACTAATGTATTTGAAATTAATACGAAATGTCATAGATAGTTATTTGGATAAGGAATTGAGCATTGTTTCCAGAATACAGAAGGCTTGGTATGCTGTATTTTTTGTTCGCTATTGGAGGTGCTGGTTGGTGCATAGCGAAGATTATACTCTTGGTAATAATTTTATCACCCATAATGCATATGTGTGCATTGAGTTGAATGCACATGCATTGATTTTATATTTATTGACTGTTCGTGAAACGGGAGATTATAAACAATTTCTGCCTTGGAAGTTGGGGTCTCAATCATGCGAAAGTATCTTTCGAGCTGCAAGAAGTCTTTCTAGTACTTTTTCTACAATGATAAATTTTGACATGCTAGGTCTCTTACAAAGAATTCACAGAATTCATGTAAAATTTTGTCTTGAGGCAGAGTGTGCAGAAACAGGAATAAAATATCCTCACATAGAATGTCATAAAAATAAAGATGGCCATAATATCAAAAAAGGAATGAGAAACCAAGAAGGATGTGGTTTATCAGATGATGTTCTTTCAAGTAGTACAAATACGAGCATATCTCGTGCAGTTGAAAGTGGAAAAAATGAAGCACAGACAGTAATTGAATCACTTGGTATGGCACAAATTTTAAAAGAGAAAAAATGTTGGGAATATCCACCGATTCCCAATATGAAAGCAGAAGATATTAAAGATGAAGATGATTTAAATGAAGGTGTAGAAATCTGCAGTGATTGTGAAGATGGAAATGATTTTCAGAATAGTGACAACATTCTATGCTCTATAAACAAACTTGAAAAAGAAGGATTTGTTGAAAAGGATTTAAAGAATCGTCTTGTTGATCTTCATTCCTCTACTTTCAAAAAGCTCTCTGGAACTGGTCTACCATTATATGATATTGAACAGTCTAACAACAAAGGTGGGGCAACTTCAAAGTTCTGCCCATATGTTAAAATTTCACACAATGACAAGGATTTATTCATTCATAAAACTACAGCTGTGTGGTTGTTGCAAGAGGGCGAGCGAGTGTCATCAGATAGACTGTTTAGAGTTCGAGAAAAACAACCATTAGCTAAAAATCATGATCCAAAAGTGTGTCATTTTTCTGGTGTAAATCCTGTGGTCTGTAATACAATAGAAGTGGGAAATATTTGTGTTTTCAAGAATGCTAAAAGTTGGAGAATTGGAAAAGTCTTGCAATTTTCTTACTACAAGGAAAAAACAAAAAAGTCAAAGCAATATTCAGGAAACGTGGTAGATTTGTCTAAAAATTTCGAACATATTGGTGTTCTGTGTTCCTGGTTTGCACAGCCTACTTGTAATAATACATTACCTGTTGCAGAACCTAGTGAAATGGATGTTGCTTTGTTATCACCAAATATACATTCCAAAATACCAGTTAAGCTATCTTTGTCTGTGGGTGAGGAAGCTCACACTTTCTGGCCCCTTACATCTTACATATGCTCATTGTCACTGAAATGCTTTGAATCAGTTGAAGGGAAAGCCATTGAAGATAGCATAATGAAAGCAAAGAACTCGTTTAATCTTGAAACTGCCCAGCATTTAACTCTCAAAGCCAGTTCTGTGTTGTACATTGAGGAACTTGTGAAAAGCAGAACAGTTTCAATTGATCATAAGAAGAATGAAACAAAGCCTTCCCATCGACTTCTCAAAGAAAACTGGGTAACTCATGGATGTATAGTGTTAACCACGAAGGACAAACAAGAAATTCTCTGAGGAAAGCAACTTAATGATATGCATGTAAATGCATTCCAGCATTTGTTAAAGAAAGAGTTTGGAGTTTGTATTGGTGGGTTTATGAATACTTTATTACAGAACAGAGTACCTTTAGAACTAGAGGAGGACAAAATGGTATTACAGGTTATTCATGTTAGAGGATGTCATTGGGCAGCACTTCAAGTTAATGGAAAAGATGATATTTGCTATTATGACTCCTTCTATGACTCACTCTCTCAGGATACATTTGAAGTAATTGCTCAGTTGGTTCATAGTGACAATCCAGTGTTGAACGTGAAAATCATGAATATGGCTAGGCAAAATGGAAGCACTGATTGTGCACTTTTTGCATTGGCGACGTTAACCTGTATATGCTTGGGAATGGATCCACAAACAGCTGTGTTTGACCAAGATGAACTGCGTTCTCATTATATTAGTATGCTGGAAAGCGAAATAGTGGCAAGTTTTCCAATAAAGAAGAGAAGGAGATTTTCAAACCCCTATAAACTAGATGACTGTCCCATTTATTGCTACTGTAGACTTCCAGATGATGGACATAAGATGATAGCATGTGATCGTTGTGATGAATGGTATCATTTAAGATGTATTGAAATAGATAAGGAAAATTATTTGTGGTACTGCAAGAAATGCCTTCCGAACATATGAATTTTTTTTATTTGTTATCAAGACCATGACTGCACTTTTTTCTTTTTTCTTTCTTTCTTTTTTTTTGCAATTCTTCATCATTTTTTAAATTGTAAACATTTTTCAAGAGTCATAGTATTAAAACGAAAAAAAAAAATCAAATAATACTTCACTATATTTTTTTGAACAACAATATTAATTCATTCTAATCATAGGTTAGATCAGTAGTGATAGAACTATTCCTGTTGCAGTGTACTATTCTATATTTTTGTGTGTAACTAGAAAAGTAGGAATGTAATCAGAAAGGATGAAAAATAATATTTAGCTAAGACTGCTCATTAAAATCAACTAATATTATTAAATCATTATTGTTTAATTTTGTTATTTATTATATATTACTATATTTTCTATTTATTATATTAATAATTATTATTACTATTTTATTATTATGGTTGTTGTTATTATCATTATTATTAGTTAATTGTTACTAATATCATCTCCCATGAATTTTATATTATTGCTTTGTACATACTGTAGCTTAACCTCAAGGCTAGTCTTTATAAAGCCAGCTAGCTAGTTATAAGTGTAAAATTCACCAAAACTCGTGGTTAGCAGACATATATTGAAAATTTTTGAAATCAACATAATTTTTTTGAAATCTTATGAAATCAAGTGGAAATCTGTGAAATCAAGCTGATTTCGAAATCTCGTACGCAGAAACTGGTTGTGTCGGACCCCTCGGTTGAGCGAGAAGCTAACTAATGGAAGAATATGAGATGCTTAAAGACTAATCGCCCGGAAATCCTGCAGGTTGGCAGTACTTTACTGGCTGTTGAGAGGATATCAAGCTTTTCATATCACTAATAACCCTTGTCTCAATTGTTGATTGAAGGTAAAAGGCTACTCACTGCTTCCACACAAGGGTTTTAAGAAATGATTTAGATGGTGGGAAAAGAAAAGGTGTTGTGAAAGGTCGATTTGTTGACGATGTTTCAGCAGTTGGAAGTAGCTGTAGAGGATAAGGATAAGACGTGTTTAGTGAGCCCTTTTGGCAAGTATAGATTCATGCGTATGATTTTGGGCTGACAAATGCTCAACTAGTCTTTCAATGAAAGATAGATACTGTGCTGGTCGAATGTAATGATATCGCAGGAATGTACATTAATTATTATGCTTGCTGTAAGGAGAATGTGGTTCATTAAGTGAGATTGTTTGAGGCATTGAAGGAGGTAGAGCTTGTGGTGAACCCAACTCATCAACAGGACATTGACACAACATCCTAGCTAATTACACACACTAGTTAATATTGACACAAACATTAACATTTCATTCAGAACATTATTCCAATATTACAGCCTCATTACTGTGTCATCCTTAAGTGAGCTTGCTACGGCTGGTTTGCAAAATATATATGGCTAGCTCAGGCTTGTACTTGGTCGTACTGCTTGATCCTTTATTTGGCCTAACACATCAGAACTGAATTAAGATATAACAGGGATTGTTTTGGGAAAAAGCTGCAAACAGCTTAGAAATATAGCAGTAGTAACTCTGGAGGCAGCCTATTTGGTCTGTCTTTACCTACACCTTGTTACAGCTATCTGTGACTACACCATACCTGGTGCCAGCAGTCACTCCTTCAGTCTTTTCTGAGGATTATTTGTCACTGGATAGTCATTTATCACTTTCACCATCCCCTGAATCTACGACTTCTACTCTTCAAGCCTCATCATCAGCATATGAGTCATCCACCTCCACTTTCATTTCTACAGGTATTTCATTAGGCACAAATCAGAAGCTTGAACCTCTTCATTCCACTTCTCCCAAAGCCAAACCCTCATCTTCAGCTGTCATTAGTAAAGCCAAGTTGCTAAAGTCCTCTGACTTTATGCAGTTTCTATTCAGAATTGGCTACACATGTTGCCCAAGTTGCTGCATGGTATTTACAAGGAATCCTACTTAAATTGTATTAATTAAACACCATCATATCTGCATATACGTACTGTTCCTTTGAATGTAGGTGGATATTCCTTGAATAACTGTTTGACCTCATTTCCTTTAAAATATAGACAATCTGGTCCTAAATCAGTTTTGCAGTTCTTTAACAATTGGAAATACAAGTATGGTGTGATGTTATCTCAACTTTCTTTTCTTGATTTTGTTTCTGAGACCTCATTTCACAGGAAATGGCTGCCCTTGGTTTAGTTGCAGGCATGCCAAATTAAGCCTGCAAAGCAATACTTGACAGGCATCATCTTTACCCTAAGGCATTTGTGGATGATTGTACCTCTTCCATCACATCAACTGACAGTTCATTCAAACTTTACCATTCTAAGAATAGCAGCTCTCCCTGCCAGACACAACTATCACTCACACTTCCTGACAAACAATCACTCCTTCATCACACCCATTCCTCTTTTCCCAACATATTCTCAGATAGACCTAGTAATACCTCTCTTGTAACCCACTTTAATACCCTTACTTGTCAAACCCCTGTATGGACTCCTGCCTACACAATTCAGTTGGCCTATTAACAACACTTTATAGAAGAGATTGAGTCTTTACTAAAACCAGGAATCATAGAGCCTTCTACCTCTAAGGGATCTTCTCCATTGCCGGTAATGAAACTGGATGGTGGAATAAGAATTGTTGTGGTATAGGAAGTTAAACTTTATCACAATACCTGAGCCATTTCTCATGCCGTCCATAGACTCAATACTAGCGCAAGTTGGTAACTGCAAATATTTGTCCAAACTTGACTTATTGAAGGGATTTCATCAAGTCTTATTTGATGAAGACACCAAGCAGCTCACAGCCATTCGTTGCAAGGTGGGAAAGTTTCAGTATAAGGTCATGCCTTTCTGCCTATAAAACGCCCCTGCTACAATTCAACTCTTAATGCACGCTGTCGTAAGAGGCATACAATCTTTTTTTTTTGGTATACATAGATGTTATCATTTTAGCTACATTTGAGGATCACATTTCTCACATCTTCTCGTTCCTCATTAGGCTTAGTGCTGTCAACCTCTGTCAAGAAATCAAAATGTTGCTGGTTTTAAGGCTTTGCAATAGAAGATGGCAACCAAACCATCTCAGAGGCAAAGTAGCTCATATCAGGAATTATCTACCTCCCAAAACCAAGACTGATCTACGCGCTTTTCTTGGACTTAAACCTTCTATGCAAGATTCATTCCATTCTTTCATCTATCACCATTTTGAACTCATTTTTGCGAAAAGACTGTCCTGACATTTTACGTTATGACATCGACAGTGACTTTATCAACTCATTTAACAGTATTATCTCTGAAATCATTACTAATACCTCTGTATTTCTACCAACTGTTATAGATGTATGGTGCTTGTACATTGATGCTTCTACTAAAGGTATCTAGTTGTTTTTGTATTTTCAAAGATGGTAAGTGGATACCAATTTCGTTTTACTCCTGCCAACTTATCCCGAGAGAAAGAAACTACGCCATCATGGAATTAGCTGTGCCTGTATCCGTGGAAGATTTCCGTTTCTATTCATCCGGGACCCCGTTCACAATTTTCACTGACAATTCTGCACTTATTGATATCTGGCAAATACCTCCACACACAGTCAAGATGGCAAGATGGATAGAAAGATGTGGAATTTCTATTTTACCATCATCTTCATAAAAAATGAAAAGTCCTGTGTCGCGAATGCAATGTCCCACAAAGTTGGCACACCGTTGCAGCTATCTCTGTATCTGATATATCTCTATCTACTGGAAGCTCAACCTCCATGAGAGGGGGAGATGTGGTGAATCCACCACATCGACAGGACATGACACAACATCTTAGCTAATGACACACACTAGTAATACATTGTCACAAACATCAACATCTCAATCAGAACAACATTCCATTTTCACTACCTAGTTACTGTATCATCCTTTAGTGAGCATGCTTGGCTTGTTTGCTATATATAGCCAACTCAGGGTTTTACTTTAGTTACTGTCGTGCTGCTTGATCATTTATCTGGCCTATCCTAAGAATTGAATTAAGATATCAGGCATTGGGTTGGAAAAAGCTTCAAACAGCTTGGAAATATAGCATAGTAACTCTTCTGACAGCCTACTTGGTCTGTTTCCACCACACCTGGTAGCTTTTTGTGACTACACCACATGGCTTACATGTTAGAGGAAGAAATGTAGTTGGTTGGGTAAATTTTATTTTTTGGGTCATACTCCTAGTCCTCTAGTTTCACACCCTCGACATCTCAGGGTACGGCTGGAGTGGTAGAGTGGACAAGCCTGATGATGGAGGCCTTCAGGACTCTGTGTAATCGGTTGAGTTTTACTGTGTATTAGTTTGTGCCTTGTGTTTCTGATGTTTTTGTTTTGGAATGTCATGCCAATGCTACTAGAATAGGAGCTAATCTCTCTCGGTGAGTTAGGAGGATAGAGTTCAACCAGTGACCTTCTCAGATCAGCTGAAGGAAGCACAGTACTGATGTAGTGCTCAGGACTTGGAAAAACTTGTCAGGTATGAAACCATCCGGCACTTCTTTTTTATCTTTATAGTAAAAAATTCATTGTCATCACTGATCATCAGACATAGGTGACTTTCTTGACTGTCAAGCCACAAAACCAGAGACTGGACAACTAGTCGATGAATCAGTTGGAATTTGGTAGTAAACAATGTGGTTGCTGATTGTCTCAGAAGCATTGGAAATGATGCTGATGGAAAGCATCAGCATTGAGGAGGGGGGTGGGGGGGGGTGGACGGGACCATGAGGGTTAAACCACATAAAGAAATTATAATTATTTACAGTTAGATTGTTATAGTTAGTGAATATGAATGGATTGTACCTGACTTGTTTATGTAGCCATTGTATTATTTTTGTGGTTAGTTCAGCTGTACCCAATGTATGGTGCCTATTTAATGGCTTGGTTATTTTTATGTTGCCGGTATCATGACCGGAAGTTTGAAGCTCCTGTGACAGACGGTGAAACACACACACTAGAGACAGTAAGTAGTTGCTGCCACCAGATTCTGATCCTCTTTTAGACTGCTTAAGGGGCACTTTTACCCATCATAAGGCTAGGTTTATAACAAAATAAATAACTAATGAATGTGAAAATGTGTGAGGAGTGAATGAATTCAATGAATACTTAACAACAACCCTAGCAAAGCCCACCCTAAACCCATTTTAGATGAATTCAATGAACTGATCTATTTGCCTGTGTTGATAAACCTATCATTCCGCTTAAGAACAGTAAACCTACTACTTTGCATGTGTATAAGTTTACTTATAAGGTACAGCAGTTTCATTTCCTAGATGTTTACTGACTGACCTTTGATCTATCATACTTTGGTGTTCATGTTACTTCGCTGCGTGATGTTTGATTTTCATACATATCAATCGAAGGAGATTCACATTCATCTGATAAAATAGTGATTTCTTCCATTGTTTCTTCTTTCAATGGGAGGTCCAGCTTCATGTCATGTCTATGATAATGTCCAGTTTGGTTTGGAACATGATGGATTGAGGAAGACCCATAGTAAAAAAGACTTCTAAGTAATATTTAATGGTGGACTCTACAATCTACCCTTTAAGGATGCATTCCAACACATCTGTCAGAGCACATACAATTTTTAGTGCTGACCGGAGACTCAAGTACTATAAGGCTACTTGTGTACAGTGCTTCCAGCTTAAAGAGCAAACTTTTTGAATTTTTGACTGTGTCATGGTTTTTATTTCACTACAGGGAAACTAAGAGCTCTACAAAGTTCATTTTTTTTGTATGGAAATATACTAAGGCTATGTTAATAGATTCATCAAATTAGTTTGTGGATTTGTGGTTACATGTGTGATAGGTGGCACCTTGAAGTGGCTGAATTTTATCATTTTCAAAATTTGATGTGTTTGAGCCAGGAAAAAAACAATTTTATACTTGGACCGTTCTCACTTAGCACATATGAAATATAGCCTGTATCTGACAATCAACTATGATCACTCCACTGGTTTATCTTGTGACATTTCAGAAGCCTATAATGCGGTAAAATAAAATTCTGATTCCACAAGTTGTACTGTGGTTGTTGGGCTGTTAGAGCTGCCACCACCCCTCAGACATAGAGGGAGCAGGAGCGTTGATGGTATTGTTTACTTCCTCCAATCAGGTTCTTAATCTGGCTATGCTTGCTCAGCTGGTCTAGGCGTCTACTGCTTAAACAGCAGTTTAAAACTTAATTAATTGAGACACAAGAGGTAAAGCACAGAGGTGTGACTGAAAACTAAGGTGACCAAGGTGCATGTATATTGAGTGTTTAGGTTTCACAGAAAATCAAAACTGTATCATTATATTAAACCTTGAAAGAACCACTTAAACTCACTTTACACCTTCATTCACTCAATTCATGTATTCCCACTTAACTAATTGTCACCTCTTAATAGTACATTATCATATATAAGGCCTGAGGCCACTTTTCCCAGTTTCTGTTCTGTTTAATTCTGCTTTTCTCTCTATTTGATTATTCTGCTCTTGAATAAATCAGTAAACTTGTGAGCTTAAAAACCAAAGAGCATGTCCAATGTTAATGTGATGTCACCTCCTGGGGCCCTTGTCAGTGTGCCTGTATTTGAAATCTAACAATGCTGAGGCTGAAGTGTCTTTACAAGGATCAGGTGATGTATGCATTATGAATATCATTACAGCTAATTGTCCACAAAAGAATGCATTAATAAGCTGTCCTGCAGGGCCTCCTCATGTACACTATCAGCTATATGTTGATGTTCTGCATCTTTGAATAATGAATATTCAGGAGATTCTGTGTGAATTTACTTGATCTATAAAGTTATTACAGATAAATAATGTTCAAATAAAGTAATGGTGTCTGAATCAGTATAAGATTTTATCAAGCAAGGATATTCTTAATGCTGGCTGTTCAGGACCAAACGATAGCCCTGAACAACAAGAGTGAAGACTGAACAAGAGCTTCGGCGTGCAGATTACAATTCACAATATTGCTATCACTTTACCAAATCATTTGAACTTAAATATATTCGTACGCACTCAACTCACTGAAACTTGTACCATGTCAATTATCATAAATTGGGCTGTAAATATATGTAGTATTACCTCTATCAAGTTTTATTGTAATTGGCAATCTGTTGTTGTGCGAATTACTTCGACCTAAGGCGGATCTATTACGAAGGCATAGTATTCTTCTTTCTGACCAAGGCTTAGTATGCAATTTCAGCTGCGTTGGTTGTTATCGAGCTTGGTAGGGTGTGGTCCTTCGAGTTAAAGATTCTGTCTGTGCGCCTTACAACCTGCAGAAACTGGCCATGTCAACTAATATTGATATGCTAGAATATGCATGAAGTTCTATGACAGTCACATTTGTTACACTCATCACGTGTAGGCACGCTTTTCCAATAAATCCAGTTTATCCATACTTTGGTGATGCTCATTGCTAATAGAGCCCAAGCATCACCAAGATCAACATAGCAGCCAGAGGAGGAACAGTCATATTCACCTACCTCATTTCAACACTATGTAAGTACTGCGACCACAACATCTCATTTTCCCTTGCTCAAGTCTAAAGAATGATTGTCGCAACTAACAATCAGAAGTGAATGTTTCATTTCAATTACTAATTGCCCTTGTAATCTTTCATAGCTTTGATAATAATAGTAGACCAGCAGGTTTCAAACTTGTTTTGGCTGCCTCACTGCAAGAATGCTAAATAAGGATGCTTGACCATTCTGTTCATTCCTTGCAATGAAATGAAGGCTGGCTATTTATGTCTGCGAATTGGCTTTTACAGTTATTTGTAAATATCTTTGACTGAACAGGATGCTACGTGTAGTAAACCGCAATGTCTTTCAGTTGCTGCTACAGTTGGTAACTAAACACACTACACAGCATCTCATCATCATTCTGGAATTTCCAGCTCTAGTTGGGTGTGAGCTTACATTGGTATACCTGCAATGATAAACACGCATGGTGAAAAATGCTTTAATTAGGCTTGCCACTCATGTTCACTACTGGTTGAAGTTACCCCTAACCCATTAATTAATTGCCGTTTGTATAAACTAATTTGTCAAGGCTGTACCTACAACGAACAGCTTTGACCTGCAAAGGTCTAATATTGCCAGGGCACGTGCCTTATTTTTTCGTTTCCACTAGCTTCTTCTCCTTGATTCAGTCTCACTAAATCTCCTCAGTGCACTGGCTCTATATCTGTACATTAAAATAATAGTCTGTACTATGATTAGTTAGGTTATGAGCCCTTGACAGTAGCTGCCACCTGAGAAGCACATTTGAATAAAATGAACTCAATTCAAGAACCAACCTACTTTATGAGCAAATATTGGTCCAGAACAAGTGCAGGCAAGAAGTTTTATTATTAGGTCAATCTGCCTAGTCCAGTAGTCAAATATTCACCTAGAAATGTCCATTCCAATGAAGTTTTTTGCTGATTTGTATTTCTATATGGTCCTAGGACAAATTCAGTCTGTTTGCACAAGTGGCAACCACAGGAAACTCCTAGAATTTTAGTGGTTGTGCGACGGTAATTTTAAATTTTGCTCTACGATTATTTTATCATAGAATTAAGTATAAGACTTTTCCTTGGGAATTTGGGATGTAGAATCCATTTATGACATTATATTTGGTATTGCAGGCATGACTAAGGTGCTGTAACAAAAAACATTTTTGTGGCAGGAAAAATATTCATTAAAAAACATTGTAATGAAATATTATTCCGGTATGAATTCTGTAACAATACCACATTCTTCACTATCTTCAGACAGTTCTTACAATAGGATATGCATGTGAGATGCTCTTTATGGTAACTGTATGAAATGGTACTGCACTTCTTCCTTTCCAAGCCCTGCACTGACATCTAATGACATCAACAAGTTCAGGTAGTGCTTCGTCTCAAGTGTCAATGACAGAAACAAAAATGTCATTCTTGATATTCCACCCAAAATTAGTGATGGTGGCTGAGATTGCTGGTAGAGTATGCTGGTCAGCTGCTTTCCATACCATGGTTTGAAGATGGGCATGCGTACTGCATACTGCAAAAGGTTAGTAGATGTTGGGGGGTAGAGCTATTACATTTGGATTTCTCTTTTTGGTATAAAAGTTAAATCTTACTAACTCCATGGATGTTCTGGAACCTGATTATACAAGGCAGTAAAAAAGGGGGTTACTGCCTCCATCAGTTGGTCTGAATAAATGCTCATCTCACCAATGATGTTAGATAAACCTGGATAGATTTCTGACAGCAAGGTGTTGAATGTTCTTGTTTTAATTTTGCCGTAAAGATAGGTCGTATCGCATCCACTGTGAACATGCATAACATGAAGTAGCAAATACTTCGGCCCAAATTCAGTACAAGTTGTATTAATGTTGAGTACTGTTCCAATCCATCGCTCCATCTAGACCTTGCATCAATGCTGCCTTGTTTAATCAGTAAACCAATAGGACAAATACATCTATGTAATCACTGACCACACGAATTACATCTTTACCTTAGCTTGCAGCATGATTGACAAAGAACACCGTGGTGACATCAGCTTCATCATGACCGAATGATTAAGCTAATTTCCATTGCAGCATTCACTTGGCAATCTCTGCTTGTTGTTCTTGCTCTTCAGTATTGTATCTCTTTTAGGAATAGAACTAGTTACAGAAAACTCATAGTCGATGGCTCCATCATCAGCACATTTCATTCGCTCAAAATCCTTGGCAGATATGCCTTGGTACTTGTCAAAATCAACAATCCTGTCAGCATTACTTGAGTATTGGTTCAATCAAGCCTTGATGAATGAAATTAAAACAGGTGGAATACTATCATGAGGCCATGCAATGTGGTAGACTATGATGAGAGTATTGGGGAATAGCTGGCAAGTTTCTGGAACACCGGCTGTGTTTGACGAAATCAGATTTTCCCCCCATGCATAGGCAATTATGCTCACAATTTAGTGACAAAAATACTGCACACAACTCATACACAAAGAGATGCTCCAGCCTGATATCTCGCTATTGTCCAATTATGAGCAGACGCAGAAAAATGCTCTCAATATGTACAAATGTCCAGAGACCCATGGCCTTTATATGCAGTTCGAGAACAGACATTGCCTTGATTGGGCCATGTGGGCCAGCCCACATAAAAGAATAGACATTATTAGTTAGTTTGGCATTATAGTTTGATGAATATGTGCGGATTGATCCGGACTCGTTTGTGCGCAGTCATTGTATTGTTGTCTTTTTTTTTTGTGGTGAGTGCAGTTGCACCCAATGTATGGTGTCCATATATGGATTTAGTTAATGTTTTGTTGCATGTATCATGACAGGATGTTTGCAGCTACCGTGAAGTATTTAATGAAGAGTGTGCGTGCATTTTGTAGTCTAGTATTACTTCATTCATCACGGTATGTCAACATTCTACTCTCAATTAAAGTTATTTAATCTGCTTTAAATCTAGTTTTAGGATGGATAAAGGTACGCCTTAAGCAGTTTAAGAGGATATGGATTCTGGTGACAGCAACTACCTGCTGTCTTCAGTGTGACAGTCTGTGACAAAAACCCTAACCAGGCCCACACTGGTGTACTATTATTAGAGAGAATTCTGAAGTTGTAGTTGCAGTTAAAGTAACTATATAGACTCTTGTAGGAATGATGCTGTATATTTCCAAATTTTTAGCAAATGTGGGTCAAAATTGACACCACATATTTTCACACATGGTGCATCATCTAATGCTATACAAACTATATTTTTGTATATATCAGAGAGTAACATGTTTCTTGTAAGTTAATATTCAATGATGCAATTTGGTGCATTAAAAAAATGGAACAATTTACTACTGCCCTACATATTCTGATTGCAATCCACACTAAATAAATCCAGCAACTTGATCTAATTTGAGTGCAGTCATACGACTAATACACACCACTATGCTTCCTGAAGAGAAACAAATACATCGTGGTAGTCTACAAAAATTTTCAGAGCTATATTCCATACCCTAACAGGCAATGAAAGCACTATGACTCTCCTTAAAGTAGAAACTACTGTGGTGCTACGAATACATCTCACAATCACAAGCTCAATGTTTACAAGCTATTTTGTACAGACATATGCAACGCTTGTCTTGCTTGCATTTAGTAAAGGGTCTGGCCTGGTGAGAATATTAGGAACTATCATTTGCATGTTTAGGTTCATTTTTGGATACAGCATATACAGACATTTTCATTGAACAGCTATATTGATAGTTGAGTTAGTCTTAAGTAGTGCTGAGGGTTTCATTAATATTGGTATCAATGGAAAAATAGCTGTTTAGAATATGGTACAAATTGTTCTTGTTAATTTATCAATATACAATATTAATGAAGTCACTAATGTGCCCTAAAAATTTAAAGCAGAGACTGCCATTTCTCTCACTCATATTCATTGGAAAAAACATTATGATACAAATATATTGTCTAAATGATGTCTACGCAAAAGTATATATGCCAAATGTTAACAGAATAACATAACAAATGTACAACACACAATTCTACAAAGTATTAAAATCGTAATTAATCAACTCCTCTCCTACCAGGTATCTATTAAACAAAGAAATAGTCAATGATGTAGTTAGCAAAAAATTCTTTTACCTTTGATTTTTAACGCGAACATACAAATTCTTGAATTGAATAATTAGACCATATATAAAAGTTATGCAGAAAGATCCTGCAAAACACACTGGAAATGAATATCTGTAGCCGATGACAGAGTTGGCATATGTTAAGACACCTGAAAATTATAAACACAATTAAAAAAAATTCCCAGTCAAATTTAATTAAACAAGAATGGTTACCATAAAATATGTGCTGACTGAAGCAAGATTTTAAGAAAATATGATGGTCACTGTGTGAGAGCCAGAGTGAAAATATTGTGCAAATAGTAAGCAACTGATATATTATTAGTAGTTAATTTTCATGATTAAAGTCAATAAATCAGTTTTTCCTCATTCCCCTTAGCTATGCATCAAATACATTTTTTAATTAAAATTTTACTGTCTCTTCTTTAACATTCGAATCTTTATTATCATTTTGTTATATTGCTTTTGATTTTTTCATAATTTATTAAGCATGCATTTTCATTTTGAGTCTAAAAACATTGAGCATCTGATGCTCATCAAAATGAGCTAAAATACGGGCCAAAAAAACCCGATGCCCATTAAAATCGACAATCAGTTTAATCCTGCTCCAGGCACATACCTGAAATATTCAAATATTCCAAGAGCAATACTGGTAATAAAAACGTAACCTTCAACACATAAGAAACCAACCTAACACTGCTGTTCTCTGAACTAGTCAAGGAATGCCCGGTAAATACTATATACGCTGGTCCATTCCAATTACTCAAGAAATACTGTTTGGTTCAGGAGAGGATTAATACATTTAAGGCTTGACACAGTGGTAGAGAGCCCCCAAATACACTCCGATGAACCAATACTAAGATTTAGCTAGTGGGACCAAGCATTAGCTAGGCACCCATGCAGGGTCAACATTGTGGGTATTAGGTAGGAGTTTTAAACAGGTTTTGATGGAGAGAGATGGGCAAATGCTTCCGCAGTACCTCATAACTTGAGACCACACCCAGCTCAATAAGGGCAAAATTAATACTTGATGGAAGTCAGGATAGCCTATTAAGAGGAGAATTAAATAAGGTAAGTTGACAGACAGGGAGCATGTGTAGGAAGCATGCATTTGCAGATATATTATTACTGGTGTTGGAGAGGAATTTGAGAGATCAGTAAATATTTAGACTCAGCTTGGCTCACATTGGGACAAGTGTGGAAGAGTAGGAAAAAACGAGTGTGCGGGTAGACTACCCGCCCACTTTGATACATTGGGAGGGTGTGGCTCCTGCCATCGCTTACCACACAAACAAAATGGAAATAAGAAATATTGGTTGCCGGGAGAAGTAGGGCAGGGTATGGAATATAATGGGAATTGTCAAAATAGGTGAAGTGTAAATCGTATTGTAGGAGTCATTTTTATTTTCATTTAGTCTGATAATTATTCCTTTTGGGTGCATTACATATATATATATATATACATACATAGTATATGCCTTTATATGACACTATCATTGCATAAAAAATTTAGACAAATTGATTGATATTAAATTACCCCTTAGTACGTGAAACAATGCACAAGGCAAAAAAATAAAGGAATTTTTTTTTTCAAATGAGCTATCTAAACATGTTTGTAAAAAAGACTGTGGAATTTTTTTTAATACTTCCAGTGAAATTGCAAAAAAAACAAACAGTAAAAATAATTGCAACAAAACCCAGAATTTACAAGATGAGGATTTCAAAACTTCAAAGAAAAAAATCATTTCGTGACATCAATATTAAGCTTTAAAATATTAATTTTAGGTACCAACTATAAAACATAATTTTAATTTTAAAAAGCTGCATATAGCATTAAACAAATTTTGACATGCATCTTACCAAACAGTTCATATAGACCACCTACGAAGATAATATAAGGTAGCAGTAGAAGCAGTGATAATATACTGATTACAGGCCATGCTAATTTAACTGTGATGCACTTTAAATCAATGTTGAATAAACCATTATTGTATATTTCATCAAGAGTATTTTTAATATTAAAATTTGATAGCCAAATAATTCCACAAGCACATTTTGTATGTAGTAAGCCCAAGGCCCATTCCTAAATATAGAAAAAAAATTACATAAAAACTCATACAATAGAAGCAAAAAAAATATGGTGGGATGTAATTGGTGAGCAAGTGAAGCAAACAAGACTCTATCAGGGGTAACACAATTGAAAATCTGGGAAACTTTTAATGTTTGTTCATACATATGTGTGTGGACATACTATGTCATTTGTTAGCTTGGTCGTCGACCCTGTGCCAAACTTCACCAAACAAAATCTTCAGGTTTATTGATCTTTATCCGTATTATCAAATGTAATTGAATTGTTTACCGCTTTTACCGGTACAGTTATAACTTTCAAACTTACCCGAGTTCATTTATTTAAAAAAGTGGCGGTGGTAAGTTAAGGTGCTATAGTCATCAATATGTATTCTACGCAACAGTGTTATTGCTTACTTGAGTATCCATTGTCTTATAGTCGAATCACGAAAGTAAGTCTTGTATTGGTATGTTTGGTGAACAAGTATGTGTAAAAGTGTGGTCCGTTACAGCTACTGCTTAGCTAAAGAATAACACAAAGTAAACATTTAACTAACAAATATGTGACCGTCTACGGGAAATTTGGGCACAACGCGGCATGCGTAGACGTCGCAAAAAGATCGATTTAGTTCTTAAAATTGTATTAAATAAGCCTAACGAAGGGAACGGTTAGACGATATATAGCGGGAATGGCTAAAGCTACGGCGATAAAACTTGGAGAGCTTAATATCTGCTTGCCGAGGAGTCTGTAAGTGCAAAAAAAGATTTTTTTGTCGGGGCCGCGTTGTGCCCCGATTTTCCTGCAAGAAGGTCACTTATATTGGCTGACCTTTACACCAATCCAACTACTACAGTAGTATGTAGGTCTTAATATAGGGGTTCCAATATGTGCTGTATATCTTTAGAAATGCCTGCTTATATATTTGTTTTGCTTTTCAGTCAAACAGTTGGGGCAAGTGGTTATTTTGGCATTGAAATCCCTTCAACGTATATACTTAATGAAAAAACTCTACCTTTTTTTAGTAGCTGGAAAGTCAAAAATTAAAATTAATTACATAACTGTAGCCTAACTAGGGAGGCTTGCTCGATATTTGTGCTCAAACACACCACTAGTATATATTTAGAAATCTGAGCACAATAAATTGTATCAAATTTACATATGAATCACAGATTTCATTCTAATACCTACACAATTTAAGTACTAGTTAGCAGTATCTTAAAAATAGTCAACGAGCAACCAAAAATAACATGCACAAACAACAAAAAGTTAAAATTGTAGATTAAACAATTATTCTGTGATTAGTGTTTACTATATTACACCAAGTACAATTGTGAAATAACTCACCATAGAGGAATAATACAAAGGTGTTTTATTAAAAGGAACACGAATTGCAGATATAACTAGCATGTCAGCTAGAAATCCCATACACATGGGAATAACAAATAGCAAAATAGTAGCAGCAACTATGCATTTGGCAGTAATAAATGTCCATGATGGTATTTTTGATATAAAAGTATGCATTCCACCCCTAGCATAAGGAATAACAAACATCAGAATTCGAGCCAAAATCCAAAATATGTAGATTCCCAAAGCTGCAGAATATACTTCTGATACTTTTATAATACCGATTAGATGTAGAAGGTATCGTCCAAGTGAAACTATAAACACAAGGAAATGCCACATATTTAATAGTTATTGTATACATTTAATCGTTACCTGGTGTAAAAATTAATAAAGTTCCGACAAATACCACCACAAAAAGAGTAAAAAGAAGGAGTAGTACAATCTAAGAGTGATAAAATAACAATCAATGAATCTTGGCTGTAAAGTCACATTTTGTGAATAAAATTATAGTGAAAAACTTATTGTGAAAGTATGCAGGTTCACAATGACATAGTGACAAGAATCAATTGTGTGCAGAAATATCTTACTCGCAAAAGAAAATACTGAGGGCGAAGATATGGTTTAAATGGTGGAAAACCAGCTCCAAGGTGCTGTAATTGATTATGTACGGGACCATTTTGATGATCATTCAAATGAATGTTTCGCAAAACTTCTCCATACACATTTATAACTGTGCCCTATAAATACAACAAAAATTTCTAATAACATAAAAATAATGTGCTAAAATGCTAGATTCTTAATCTAAAAAATAACACAAAAATTACACCTCATGCAACAAAGTTTTATATTGCTAACCTTAATCAATATCACTTAATTTCTAAGAAGTAAGCTAAAATAACCAAAACATTGAAGCACCAAAGGTGTGACACTAGCTAGCTATTAATCTCAAACCAAAAGAATCTTTTATTGGCTATTCTATCATATATCATAGATCATTATAGCTGGTGCAATAAAAAAGTGCAACTCCGTTAATTTTTCCCGCGGCATAAAGCAGGCTACCGCAGACCATAAGAATACAATTTTTAGCTGACATGATTACGGCATGTTGATAGGGGGTGCTATGCACAAAAGCAAGTATCCACGTGGAGCTGAAAGCTTCGAGTTATATAAAAAATCAATCCAAAATTCAGAAAGTTAGCTCAATGAAAGGTCCTTAATTGCTGTTCTGAGTAAGTTCAAACTTAAATTAATGGTTAATTGTCAGTAATCTCCAAAATGAGAGCGTGACAGACAAGACAACTTACTGTATCCCTCTTGTGCATGCACGCTGATGATTAATAAAATGAAAAACTTGTATAATGTTAACCTTTCCACCGTTTATTTATTTTTCCAGGAATTGTGAACAGGTAAATAAACATCACTAATTGTTATATATCTTGATACTATTTTCATACACTCCCTAACAACTATATATTAACACAAAGCGGTGGACCTAATGAACATGATAATGTGGTTTTGATTCCTTAGTAACTAAGTACCAACATTTTACACCTGGTTTTTCCTTTGTTGTTAGAAATTTTAAACTAATTTTCATGAAAAACAATATATTCTCTTCTTTCCCAATCATATATATATTTATGTGAATAAAGTATTTTAATGTCTATAAGGTAATAGAAGTAAATATGTGGTTTCAACAAAGAACGGTATGACAGTCACTTCTATTACTCCAATAAACTAGATCAAACCTTCTCTGGCTTGCTGCTCTCACAGTCCTAGCATGTTTTCTACTACTACTGATTCATCACCCCTTCCTACTAACATCAGTAGGAGGTAGACTTCCATTCCTACTGGATTTAATACTACTTGATTATGCAGGCTTCCCTGAGGCTTCATCATCACTTTCTACAGCTGCAAGTGTACATAGCTAACTATCTGTCCTTACTTTCTTACTTTGTTCTTCCTTAAAACGGTTAAAATCGCCGTTTTCCAGAAGCTCAGTAGCCTCGAAGGGTGTAAAATAAAAAGCCATAAGCTACTTATCGAACGGTCCAAAAAATCAATAAAGGGTCCACCACAAATAAAGTTTGTTGCCATTTTTAACTGACTAATCGGAAAGTTTTGACTACGGTATACCGTGCATAGCCTTAATATTGTATTTTTTTAATGATTTTTTAAAAGTGATCAATCCCCGTCACTGCATTAATGCGGCTGTAATGGCTAAAGGGTTAATATAACATCAATATAAGTCACAAATCAGCTAACGATTAAACTAAGATAATATCTTACACAAAGTAAAATAACATCCTATCATGCATTCTAGATTATATACAACACCAACAACGGCTCAAATAATTCAGACAAAATCATTGCAGTATATTTACAACCAAAAATTGTAACCTTCATGGATTAAAACACTTACTCCTGCTTGTGGCTGATCCAATAAATATGACTGCAGTTGACTGCACAAAGAATAATATAATAAAATTAATAAACTAAGGTGCGAACCACCAGTGCTACTACACACTAGGTAGCTATTGCAAAATTATTGCTCAGTTTTTTGGGCGTATACCTAATCAGGTATCAAATTAGAAATATCCAATGTGCAATGGACATTCACTGGTAGTTCCAATGCAAAATTTCTATATAAGGACTGAGTAATCATTGAAGCTTATAGCACCATTATGGACAACGAGGGTAACAAGAATTTTACATTTTGTTGCAATTACGATGTTATAATAAGGGGTGTATCCAACAGTGCAAATGTTTATAATCATATAGCCAAAAAAATAGGGAGTTAAATTGTCCAGTAACAGTTTGTGCTGCCCCTTTCCACACTCTTGAAGGATACTGAAAGATAAGTTGTTGAATGACAAAATGACTGACTGACAAAGTGAGTACAATAACCCTCACGTGTGATGAGAGTTAACTCGAACAATAATGCTACAATTTGTACTCTTTCATAAAATAAAATAAATTTAAACGTACATACCATAAGTATTGCACAATAATATAAATATATGGTCACAACCATTGACGTACAATGGTAACCATTACACCATCGGTAAATCATATGAGGTTTTGTTTTACCAGGTAATGCAGGCTTAAAATTGGATCACATGTTGTTTTTTATAAAATAGTCCAAAATTTAGGCATCAGAGAGTAAGCCATAGTTTAAAACTAATTGGTCAGCTCACTGTTACACAACTTATACTCATAATAGTCATCACAAGCTATATACATTCTATACCATTAGTCTGTGGAAGGTTCATATGAGATCAAAGACTCATGCTAAATCAGTCTTAACTGGCCTCTGTGGTTGTATGTTAAGTGATAATTCTTTACCTTCATGAAGTTTCAGTGGTTAAGCATTCTAGCCATGTGATTCACATATAATCATCCTTATATAGTTCTGTTCCAGTTTATGGCATATAATTATACCCAGAAAAGCTTAAGTAAAATAAATGTTTTTACACAGGATTTCAACAGGTAATATATTTTGGCCTGTTTAATGGCTTCAGTCTGTGTGGTTTGCTTAAAAAATCAATACACAGCTTCTGTGAAAACAATTTTAGACACTTTTCTCCTCAATTAACCTTCCTCTTTTCCTCTTTAAAAAATGTAATTAAAGATCATAACACTTTCTCTGTGACCATCACCAGTACTGCTCCTGACTAATATAAGAGTTTGGTGCTACAGTATCTAGTCATTGACCGAATTAAGCTCACTTATTACAGTGTAATGATTTAATGATGTAGATACTAACATGGTGAGTCTTCCCATCCCAAACTACACTACAAGTTCTGTCATTCAGAAGATCTGGTTCAATTTGCAAAGTCGGTGAATGTTTCATTAGCTAATTTTTATCAGGATTGTCCAAAAAAATTAATATTTGCCTCCAACTTATGATTCTGTAATTCACCATGTGAGAAGATGTAATAGAAGGCAATGATCTGGTGTGCGGCAGACTCTGAAGGGCCACCTAACTTGAACATTGAAAAATTTGGAGGGGATAAGAATAATACCAAGCCTGAAGTATTTCCTATACAATGTCCTGCTGCAGTAGCCCAAGTCAATTTTTTAAAGCATGATCTGGCCAGTCCCAGGCTTCTGTGATACCAATAAAAATAGCTGCAGAGCTGCTGGGCTCTCATGTACCACATACTGCAAATGTGAAGAATTATGTAGAATGTAAAAATAAAACATCTACAAGAGCTGATAAACATTTTAATGTATCAGATTGTGAAACAACATAAGCAATCATAAGAAATTGTCAGTGTTATACTTGATGCATTAATTTCCTTTATGGTGACTAATTAATTATTTGTAAAGTAATTTTTATTAGATTGATTATTGATTGTCATGGTCAGTTTGAAATATGCCAAAAAAAAAAATGTTTTCATAGCACTGATCATTTCCTTAATAAAGGACCTAAAAACACGTGGATCAACATAAGCAATCACAAGAATTTGCCAGTGTTATACTTAGTGCTTTAAATTTAGTTTAAAATGACAAATTAATTAAAGTAATTTTTATTAGCTTGATTATTGTCATGGCCAGCTGGAAATATGCAAGACAAAAATGTTTTCATGGCACTGATCATTTCCTTAATAACAATCCTAAAAACACGTATTTGTGGAAAAAACAAACAAAGAAAAAACAAACTACTACAACATTGCCAATACAGATGCAGATACCAATATTTCCTTTATAATTGCATCACTAGTTTTAAATTTAATAAGTTTACAATATTGATATAAATATTTTAGAAAACACTGGTAATGTCACTTTCTCTTGCATTCTAAGTTGTGGGGGGGGGGGGGGGGGGGGGCCTTTTTTTTTTTTTTCTTTTTGCAGCCAGCTGCAGCTAGCTGTATTGCTCACAGGGGAGTAGCAGGAAATACAGCTGGAGGTAACTGGCTGATGTACATGTTGTGTACATCTGTGTACATACAGATGGGCTGAAATTAGGCAATATCACTACCAACACAACATACACTATACACTAACTACAAAAGCCTTAGTTGTACCGAATTGAACAGTTGCTGATAGGTTCTAATGGACTACATGGGTGATTTCATGTGGAATCAGCCATTCAAAACTTTGCTATGAGATCACTAATGTTTTGGTTGCATAATTTCAACAAAAACATTTTGCTCTTATTGTGATATTTCTAGAAGTGGAGTTTAAATTGTAAATTAAATAAAAAAATAAAGACTAACTTACAAGATTTTCGCTGCTGATATTGCCCAAACTCTAACAGCTGCCTTAGTAAAAGCTTTAAAATTTCCATGTTCAATCAATGAAGGAATAATAAATTGGAGCAAAATAAGTTCAATGTATATTTCTCGTATTGGATATGGAGACAGGGAACTCATAGAGAACTTTAATGGCAAAAATGATGGCATACAAACTTTTATTGCCACTGTTGGAAGAAATAAGATCACAAAAATGCATACTCCCAGTAAAACCTGAAATATAAATAGAACGTTCATTTAAATATAAAATTTATTACACTCCCTTGATTGATTTTACATAAATTTAATTACATAAATTTAATTACTAACAATTTATGATTATAATAAAATAGAATAACTTGGCACTTTTAAGTTTTGTAATACAGCAAAAACATTGTAAGCTCTAAGCATGAAAATGTTATGCCTATAATATGAACCATCAATGCTAGACCAATTTGAAACAATTGCTACAAGACAATGGCCTGCATTAACTACAACTCCTAATATATGATAAAATTTCATGAAAATGTGAACATGAATGGTTCCAGTCTGTAGAATGCGATGTACAGATTGTTCGATAAGTGCTAACTTAATTAGACAATTTAATAGGGCAAGCCAGATACTATATATATACATATGTATAGTTTAAGTTAATGCATACACAGTGAATAATAATCAAACTAAATGCAAATAAAAATTACATACAGCTATTTTTCTCACTGACAATACCCAACAAATATACATTATATTTCGTACTCCTTCCTGTTTGTGGTAGCAGGACTGGCGGCTAAGATAGCAGGGAAAGGGCCACAGGTACGCTGCCACCAGAGTTGCAAGGGCAAAGCTTATTAAGGCTCCCAAACCCAAGTTGACAGAGGTTTAATCCTATCAAAAATGAATGTTGGTTAAGGCACGATAGTACAACTCAAAAGAAGCAAGCACAGGAAGGCCAATACACTCAAACCTCTCTTATCCGGACAGTCTGGGGCCAAGGGGTGTCCGTAACTAAGAAATGTCCGTAACTCAGAAACACTTAATTTATTCGGTGATGAACCGTGTATACAATTAATTATTTGATAATTGAATTAGTATATTACTTAAAATTAACAAAAACACCTGTAAATACATGAATCAATTTATTTAAAATATGAAGTGATTTTAGTTTGCTTCATAGATTTCAAGCTACGCTGAGCTGCATCGTCTCTCCAACTATTTACCAGCATAAGATGTGCAGGATGTGTGTTGCCTTTGGACTCCAACTACTCCAAAGCAGTATCGAAAGCAACACAAGCTTGCGATGGAGTAACTGCATTTGAAGAAGTTTCATCTTCATTTTCGGACTCAGATTCTTCTCTCTCTTGCAAAACATCTTCTACAATTTCTTCGTTCATGTCCAAATATCATTCACTGTAGATTTCGGAACACCAAACTGTCCAGACACTGCCTCAATGACTTCCCTTTCTTAACTACTGATATTATCTCCAGCTTTCTTTCTAGAGTTAAAACGCTACGTTTGCGTTTAGTTACCGCGACCTTGCCTCCACCACCGCTGGTCGTTGAGTTCTTAGAAGAACTAGCAGCCCCACTGCCTTTCAAAGAGTTTTGAGAAGAACTAGCAGCGATGCCGCCGGTCAACGAGTTCTGAGTAAAACTAGCGGTAGACGCACTAACTGCCTGTTGATTTCCCTGCTCCAACTCCACACACAACGCTACGATCGAATACACTCGCAGTGCCATGCGCGAAATATTTTCCCGATTTTATTCGTTTAATTTTGTAGCTTTCCGACTACATTGACGATCCGTACGCAGTCAATTATTTTAGTTTGTGTCCGGTAGACAGAGGTGTCCGTAACTTAGACGAACGGATAAGAGAGGTTCGAGTGTATATAGAGAACCCTCCTGAGCATGCCCAATGCATGGAGAGATATAAATATGTGATGTATGAGGGTGATGCGGTGGGAATGAATTGTTCTAAGTGAATGACCAGTACGTGGGAATGACCAGTACGTGGGAATGACTTGTTCTGAGTGAATGACCAGTGCGTGGGAATAAGTACAAACAGACAACTGATGCATGCTAATAATAAACTAAACGAGTGATAATATGAGTGGGTGTTCGAAGTAGTGTGGGGGAGTGGCTGGGCCATTCTACCACACTGTTTATATGTAGGAAACATTTTATGCATCCCACACAAAGTCTTCCAGTTTAATTAATCAATATGATATTCAATGCAATATTAAAAAACTTGAAAGAGAGTGCTCAAAGTTCTGAACTAAAACTAAGCCTGTTCGATAAAACTTACACATGACATGAAAAATCTTCGAATGTGTCTTTGAAAAGGTAGATTTATCATCTAAGAGAAAACATTCAAATTAAAAACATTATATGTTAAGCAAGCTAATAATTTCGTTTCAAAATTGTCAAGATAGTACAAAAATGAAACAAAAAACAAAACAGCAACAGCAACAAAAAACAACAAAACAGCAACTCCAGCATGCAATTTTTAATTTGAGTTTCTGCCCCTTCATATAACAACAAAGTATAACATCCTTTGTTCTATCAATTCTGAAATTAATAATCTTAAGACTTCAAGAAATCTAAAGACAAGTAGTTGTGCATGGGAACAAGATTGTGTGATATGGGTTTCTGACTCTGAAGTATTAAACCTTCTGGACCCATCTCTACAAACAAGGATGAACTTTTAAGGCAAATAAAGAAATAACTGGATGAATAGGCAAATACAAGAATTTGTAAAAATACTCATCTATTAAACAATTTAAAAAAATGCACCATTAGACTAGACTCAATGACAGTATAATAATTCAGACAGACTGTACTAAATTATGAGGGATGCCTCAAACTGCCTTAAAATCTATGAACCAGATAAAACATACCTCATTAATAGGATGGAAATTATGGTCATCAAGATTTCTTAGGAACCAAAGTACTCCTGGTCGCAAAACTTCTCTTAGCAGCATTACAAATGAGGCCAGATAAAATATAAATATAATTCCAGCCAACCAGTGCAAGAACATTACGGCACCTACAAACATAAGATTACTTTTATCTATTCCATTTTTTGGGTGTATACTTACAAGCACATACATATAAATATATGAGAGTATTTAAATATATAATATATGTATATAATATATATTTAAGCTAAACAACAACAGACAATGACATTTTTGAATAATGTATAGCTGAGCTTGGTAGGTATAGCATTGAGATACTGGGAAGCTGATAGAGAAAGGAGAAGGGAATTCACGATATAGGAAGAAAGAGGAGAGGAATAAGAAAAACTGATATGGCTTAGGAAGAAAGGGAGCAGGAGAGGGGGACTGACATAACTAAACCAAGTGTAGAAGACAAAATAATGATAAAATACTTAATGGTACTGCATTCCTAATTTGCAAAAGTTGGTCATCAAGTGCCAAAGTGTGGTGGGGTATTGCTAGTTAACTCAAACGAAGTATTTAAACTTACCGGAAGAATGAAAAAAACTTTTTTGACGAAGTGACAGACTTGTGTTAAACAAACCCTACACATATAAAATTTACAATTATAACTAGTTTACATATGCGTAATTAGTTAATGGACTAAATAGTTGTTAGTTAAATGGTAATTTTCTCTAATGCATCGGTAGTTATAACCATATCCTTCCTGCATGGGTTTACAGTATAGCGAAAAATATTTTGGATCAAGAGTCCCCACTCACAGTACAACGTGACATAGATGCTGGTTTATCAAAATAAAGTAATCCATTTTCTACTAGGAGCAAATCCATAAAATCACACAATTGTTTATCATGTAAGAATACGAGGTAATTACTATTTAATTGCCCCTATCATAAGCTCCTCGTGTGGCAAGAGTTTTCAGTGCTATGCACTATCTGTAATACGATTTTTTAAGTATTTATAAACCTCTCCAGACTCTGTACTAGTCTTTTTAATTCGAAGCTGTTTCACTTTGCTAACATGCACATGGCCTAATAATGCCAGCTAGTGAACTTTCGAGTTGAATTTTGCAGTACGATGAAAGAAATACTTATAACTGAAGTTAAGTATCAGAGACTGTGGAGGACACTCTATTTAGGGTTAACCGACCCTTTCCAGAGGGATAACACAAAATTCACTTATCTTATATCTAATTTTAGTCCACAATAATTCAAAACAGTGATTTGATGTCCATTGGAGGCTATATATTCAATTTCTAATCCAAAGAGTGCGCTAAAACAAAAGTTATAAAAAAAAATCAAATTTCTCCATTCATCAACTTCTTCTTCTCCTTAAACAATCCTAGAAGAAAACAATAGGGCTACTAATAGCATAAATTAGTACAATGTAGGTCCATTGCCCTTCTGTTTTCTTCCTATGTAATTCTAACACACAGTAGTTTCATGAAGAAGCATCCTAGCCTTCCGAGTTTTGATGTCATTTTGAGCAGCTCACATGCGACTGAACAAGTGCCATGCTTCCTTCATTCAGGAAGAAAAAAAAGGAGTAGTGTGAATTGCTATGTCTTCTTGCAGCGGCCTGGAGAAAACAGTAAATGCTTGGTGTAGATCATTTCAAAAGTAAAGATTTAGAAATGGTTTTAGAAGCTGTCGTGATAAAGGTAACGTGAATGTTAAAAAGTGGGGTGTTACGACTACTAATGGAACTAGAATGACACACGAAGATGATTAGCCATGGCAAAGGTAGTGAAAAAAATTTAGGGTTGCTCTTAAAAATTTGGAAATAATAAAGTGTCAATTCGAAAGATGAGCATTACCAAACTTGCCCACATTTAGAATTGTGATTCTACAACCCTAAATCACTGCCTCAAAAAATAAAATGAATTTTTTTTTAGGATTTCCTAAAAAAAATTGGGGATCAAGAAAGACAAAAGTCAAACTAAATCCAACGTGCTTGACAATATTCAGAACTATTGAAGTTGACAAATTTAGGGGTGTAGAATTACCCATTCTTTGTTTCCATATCTTTTTTTTAGAGTAAACCTAATTTCCCCTCCAACATTCATGAAATATTATTGTTTTTACAACTAGTAATATGCTCACATAGTTATGAGTCATAATCCTGTCATCGTATACTTAATATATACCTTATGAGCTAGAACAACTTACCATAGAGCATATGTCAATCCACCAACCACAAATTAGTGGAAAAACTCCAGCCTCTATCACCAATATCATTCCAACCTGATAATCATACATTAATGATGAAACAAATGAAACAAATTACTAGAATGCATTATACTGACATATTACTCATAAAAAAGGGACAAAATTAACCATAATACTATTACCTTTAAAGTGATAATAACTGTAGCTAGTATTCGCTTGATTTTGGGAATATTAAGATGTCCAGCACAATACTAATGGATAGTTAAGAGAAATATATTTATGATACACTAATAAAAAATAAAGGTACACATCTAATATAAATATATTATGAGAACTAAAATAACAATAGAACTTGTACCCACATGATTCTTTACATACACAAGTATGCATGTAGATGAGCACCCACATTTAAGGTTAAAAATGTACTACTTATTAAAAAAAAACAAGTATAATAATAGTTCAACATATTCTAATGTACCCTGGACAAATAGAGGAATAGCGTGATTATGATGAGATTATTATATTGGTCTGCTAAGTGATACATATCCAATACCACAAATATGTCTCTGCCACTTAAACTGATATTTAGTTATGACAGTCAAAAGAACTGAATAGAGTGTGCAGAAGACAAATAACCACTCCTGTTAGAATTGCATGCAAGACATTTGCTTCTAGCAAGTGTTGGCTACTTTATTCATTAACTTAATTCATAGCAATCCCAGTCTTCACTTAAAACTAAAAGACAATATATAAAGTTGAGAAATAACATTTATATTTACAAAATCTTGTGGTTTGCTCACCACTGCTGCATGCAGTATTATATGTGATCACTAAATTTGGTTGTACACTAATCTATCATTACACCTTGCCTTGAACAAATATGAAGCCTTGACAGGAAAGCGATACAATCAAGATTACATTATTTACTACACATACATATCATAGCTCAGTTTCCTTTCAAAGGTCAAAATCAAGTGATCAAAATAACAAAATTCATCAAGTTGAACATAAATTAGATAATTAATAAAGGATACATATAATATTACTAGACTCATACTCAAAATGCCATAGCCAAGGACAACTGATTTAGAGGTTCCGAAACTCGAAGACTTCCACTATACAACATTGATTGTAAAAATTATAATAAATACTTCGTGAAAAAGTGACTAGATTCAAACAAGTTACTTTGTAAGACTTTTAACCCTCAGCGCGCATGCACAAGAGGGTTATAGTAGTCTGTTTGTCATTCATTCTGTCTGTCTGTTACTCTGTCAACAGCGGACCTCGAAGATGGCAGCCTTTTTTGCCTTGAGAGTTGAGGAACACTGACTAGATAACGACTTAAGTCCCTTTAACTTGCCACTTTTTGGAATTTCAGCTTAGTTTTTGAGAAACGAGAGAAAAGGCAGAAACTAAGGTAAGTGCTGCTATACGGTCATGCCCATTCATTCGTTTACCTGCCATTTAGAATCACGTGTGCTCACGTGAGTGTACAAATTATACTGCACCTAGTTCAGATTAGTTACCTGGGTTCTATAGACTTAGTGTTTTCCATTCTTTTGTCTGGTGTTGTAGAAGTGTGCTTCTTTTGGTTATTTTTTTCCTAACAAGCCAAGTTTATTACTAAATTCAACAGCTGAGTGTCAAGCACATAATAGAGCTTTAGAAAGTGTGGATCAGTCCCAGGAGTGTAGTTCATTCTAAACCTCATGCCAATCAAAAGCCCTTTAAAATTCCTGAAAAATGCTCAAGCAGGCCAATGTTAAATAAATGCCATAGCTAAAATTTATATTCATAAATAAAACATATCTAATTTGTCATAAGCTGAAAATTAAAGACCTTTGTGTTTTTCAATAGTAGTGACTTCTTTTGCCTTTCTTAAACTAACACTGAGGGTTTGCACTCTTAATGCTCTAGTTACTTTAAAGAATTCTTCTTATATTTAGTAAATCTAAAAATAAATGTTAAATTAAATCCAGGAAATGATACTAAGCATGTGATTACACACCTCTGAAATGTAAAATTTTTAAAGCAAAATACTGAAGCTGTAGAAAGCTATGTATATAACTTTGATTTGAAAAAAAACAACCAAAAAAACCCACTTAGTAGCATATAAAGAAAGTGCACTGCTTTAAACTTAAGAGTGCTGAGTATTGTGTCATGAAATCCTTTTGAATATGTACATATGTTGTTATATCGCAAAGCATGTCAATGAAAAATTGGTATTAGTGGATTGACCTTAGATAGTACAGATGGCCAAAACATAATGTGCATATAACAGAGTTGAAATTGTTTGGTATCATAGAGATGTACACTATATCACTAACACAACAGTAATTTTGAGTGGACTATTGAAATATGCTTACTTTTAGTGCACCAACTCTGATTTCTCAGATTTAGTAAGTAGAAAAAACGTAGACACGCAAATTTCAGAAAAGAATAGTTTCAAGGTTAGTTAGCTTTGTTTTGTGATAGTGGAGGTCCCTGAGTCGTATAGTTCAACTTTGTCCCAGAACTAACATAAAATACGTGTACATTAGTACCCCATTTGTGAAGTGGAAAGCTCCATAACAAATCCCCTTTCACTCTAACATGTTCCTATTATTACCATTAATTCAATATTAACTTTATGCTAACGCCCACAAGAAGTTATAACCTATCCATGAACATTTAAGATAAAGTGTCACCCCAAATTTTGTACTATGTAAATAGATATCACTATATGTGTAGCGATATAGATGACATGAGCAAGTCTTCCTGAACTAGTTGAAAGCACGTTTTTCTTTCACAGGCTTGCTCACAAGTCATTGCCAGTTAAATTAGCTTGATCTTTACTTAATCCTTATTTGATGGCCAAAACATAATGTGCATATAACAGAGTTGAAATTGTTTGGTATCATAGAGATGTACACTATATCACTAACACAACAGTAATTTTGAGTGGACTATTGAAATATGCTTACTTTTAGTGCACCAACTCTGATTTCTCAGATTTAGTAAGTAGAAAAAACGTATAACATTCACTTAATACACATGACTGAATTCAGTTTTGCTAAGTGCTTCATAATTTAATTTTATTAGGCTGAAAACCCCAACATCTATTCAAAGTGGAACCACAACAATTATTACATCATAAAGACATTAATAATATTAGTGAGATCAGTAAAATCAACATACTACATACTCAATCAAAGTTGAATTCACTGTAAATGTTATGACCAACTATAAGCATTTGTAAACTTACTGATGAGACAATGGGGAAAAAAGAACTTGCAAAATGACCCAGTTGATACGGTAAGTACACTAAATCAAAGTAAAAATTATAAAGCAATGATATATTATACACATGCACTATTTTTAAATTAACTATCTTACCAAAGACAAATATCAAAAGAGAGTTCAGACACAAGAGCCAAAATACATGCTCCAAAAATCGATACGTTCCATCTAATCCCAACAGCTACAAATAAGAAAATGTGATAGTATATAAAATTATAAACTTGTTTTTTTTTTGTGCAAATGTGCTATACATAGATACATACATATCCCTCAGTGTGAAAATCCTAAATCATTACAGTAGTAATCATTAGTCTGTCTTTCATACTTCCACTACTTGATCTGTTATTAAGGTTTAAATTTCAGAGATTTAAGTCTATTTTTGTTTACTGATTATTAACTCTCATCGGCAGATAAAATTCAGCAATTCCTGTTTCTAGATTAATGATGTTTGTTTACATTTCATAAAATAATCAGTATTATCATCATCACAATATTTTGAGTTTACAGAAGAAAAGATAACAGTAGAAGGTCAAAGTAATTCAGAGAGCGAAGGAAGCTCACTCAGATCATCACTAGTTGATGGTAGTTAGTTAGTAAAGTTATAGCTACTGTATGACCATATCAGTGCCATATTTCAGGGACAAAATAATACTTACCACCGTGTTGCAGGGAAAACTATTTCCCACTTTTTTTTTATGAATATACAACGTAAATAGCTGATAGTTTTACCTGGAATATCAACTCCATCTCTATGACTATAGCTGCTGGTATCTTTACTACCTACAGTGCTTTAGATGCTTTCAAGTTGAAAATGTACTTTCCCCCAACAAGCGACAGCTCTAGTGAGCAAGTACAACTATCGGCTAGACTGTAGTACCTTACTATCCCCAACAAGTGACAGCCTAGTGAGCAAGTACAACTATCTGTTTGACTGTAGTATCTCCACGGTAACTACATATCTCCTCTACACATTTGCTCTTGGAATAGTCGTCGCAGACAAGATCCATCACCTGACTTGCAGAATCATCTGCCATTTTTTGAACCAACACCTATTTTTTTAGCCTGACTGCCTCAGTTACATAATAACTAGTTCTACTAAAAATATTAAGGTAAGAGAACAATATATTAGCTATATATTAGGACACCGTAGCTTAGCTTTATCATTTTTTCTGTTCAGAGAAAAAATATGCTCACATTACGTTATCTATGAGTGCTTATAGGTGCTTGTACTGATAGTATAAAAAAAATTGCTCAAAAATAAAATATAGTCTTACTCGAGCCCATGTTAAATCTTCTACATCATCCAGATCTCCTTCTCTTGCTAAACCTGCTATTGCATGTCCAATATGAGGGTGACGATTATTAGGTCTTAACACATTCTACAGGTCATCATATAGTATATAAAATGGTAATAGGTTAAGCAGTTCTGTACAATCTATGACTTACTTGATGCTGTTGTGCTTCATTTTGATCAATTCTTCCCGTTTGATTTGCATTTGAATTAACAGGAAAGATAGAACTTTTGTTACGCTGTTTAGATATAAGAATATTAGATAAAAAAGACAAACTCTGCTCGTTTTGCATACATGACATAGATACTTAACTATACTTTAAACGTAATTTTTATAAAAATTGGTGTAGTGAATAAATTTTACAAACACTGCTATATTGATGTCAAAATGGGCAAAAAAAAGAGAAAAGATAATTTCAGTGAATCAATATCTGAACAGTGTGAATGCCTTGAATAAATAACCTTACTTTCCACGTTTCAAATAAAGGGTGTTGGGCAAATTTTTCACAAGCACATGCTTGAACTAAAGATGGTAATGGGAAAGTTTTGCTACAGTATGAATGCTCAACGCCCAATCCGCCAAAAAAAGTATAAATGTCTGTATGAGTTACCACCAACATAAACTGAGAGTACAATCTATTGGAAATTCTGAATCTGTTTAACCTCTGCACTATCAAGTTTATGATGACCAGATCGGGAACATGAAATATACAAATGTTTTTTTTTGTTTTTTTTTGTGTGTGTAGATGTTCAGTAAGAGATATATTTTAAAAGCAAGTTCAGACAAAACTATTTACTATGATGCAAAAAAAAAAGTTTATTAGTCCATACAAAGAATAGCAAAAAATTCAGACTTACTGTTACCAGCGATACTAACTGAAACTCAATTTCTGATGGTCTCAGAGCTTCTATAGGGTCTAGACAGAGTACACAGCTAATTCATCTTTCTAATTTGATGGATCCTGAGCTTCTGAAACTCACACTTAAAATTCCGGCGGACAGAGAACTCAACGGCTAGCATTCCATCAATCACATTTCTTAAAAATTGTAAAAAACTAAATACTGTGCTATCATTTCGATTTTTCTTATTCAGGAAGTACTACATTCGATTATCTTCATTACATGAGGTATGTACTGCATCAGAACAACATATAAACAAAAAATGGGAATGTCATAATGGATAATCCATTTTTTAAAATACGGAGAATCACCGACCAAATGCTGAACACCATATGGCGCTTACGGCAGTGAAAGGGTTAATGGTGGTGTTGGAACAATTTATGCAAATACCTCATTCTAAATACTGCATAAAAATAAGTTTATAGCCACAGTATCAGGTGGAATTTTTTTGCCACATCCCATAGCAATGGTTGATAGAATTGAGGATATTATAAAAAGAACAGTGTGGGGTATATGAAGAGTTTAAAATTTGTATCAAATCTTCCATCAAGCTACATTGTATTTCAAAAAGACTTTTAAGAGGTTGAGTCATGTGGGCCAAGTGAAAGAACGTGATAGCTGTGCACATGAAATATATTGGTTTACCACCAGTGCAAGTGACATATGGCAATGGTGGCTGATACATCTGATTATACCCATTATATTGCAGTTCATATGAGCAAAGTTATCATTGAAGAAGAATTGACTGACAGTGAAGAAAAGAGGAATACTTAGAGAGCAACAAAACGAAACGAGGATGAATCTTATGCAATAGTCAAAACAAATAAAATGAGTGTACCATGTGTGTAGAGTGTTTCACATATCTAACAAACACATTGATTTGGCCACTGTGAATTAATGGTGACAGACGATAATGAAATACCCTTACAAATGAGTGGAGGCATTCAAATGGACAATAAAAAATTGCTAGAAATAGCCTATGACGTACATAATGATAAAGGGTTAAAATTTGCTAGAGCTAGTAAAAAAAGGGAGCTTCGATGAGTGATGTTATCCTTATTAAGAGTTTTTCAACTGGGATTGATGGCAGTCAAAATTTAAATCCATAACTAATGTGAGTTTCACAAAGAACCAGTTTTGTAGATGAAGACATTAGCTACTTTATATTAAATTCACTGTAGCAAAATGTCTACCTTAACAGGTTAAGAATGAGAAATTGGATAAATAAAAAAAAGATTCTGTCAAATTTAAAACTTCTTGTTTGACACAGTTTTTGGCTAAATTAGTATAGCTACGTCATGTTTTCATCATTTTCCCATCACTTTACTAATATATTAATTTTTGGATTAATCACTTTTTAATTATATAAACCCCACACAATATTGTAGGCGTGGCAAATGTAGTAGCTTGATTGGCCTCTACACTTTAAAATTACTTCCTCCACCTATGTATATAATCAACTCAAAACACGTTGGGTTTACTACATTTAAATATAATGGAGATCAAGAATTTGCAAATGCCTTAAAACCAAAGAAATAATCCAAAATTTTGTGAAATGCAATCAAAGCAGTTTGAAACATGAATAAGTTTTCAATTGAGACAATGCTGTAACTGAAAAGATAGCCCAAATATATTCAAAACATTGCTAAACTTCAGAATTGAGCAATGAAAAAAATTCAGCCATGGTCACGATCTCTATCAATAAGACACTCAAACGTAACAGTATACACTATCATACACATTTACCTAAATAGTATTATAGCAACTGGACTTATACAATTATCCTACAAGTGAATAGAAATTTACATACCTTCAAGTGTTTTTTCAGACCTTGTATTTGAAAAATTAAAATCTTTTCTGTGGCAGACAACGAGTGAGGTAGTTGGGATGTCTTAGTGAAGTCAGTAGATTGAGAAAATAGACTGAAATAACAAATATTTATTGTATGGGTAAAAAAAATCAACAGTAATAGACTAATACATAGTTTTATAATATTATAGAGATCAAAACATTAAATATGACAATGCTCTTGCTTCTAAACAATTGCAGTTTAATAATTTCTAAGTTTTAGCTTAAATTTTAAACACACCACCCTTACATGTATACTGTGAATTAATAAAATGATATAATCCCGTACGTAAAAATATCACTTATATCGTATATGAGATCATATCAAGTAACAAATTCCGAACGCTGCAACAATTTAAGCTTTGAAAGCTATACAATAAACCCCTCAATGTGACAGAACTCGAAGTGTTAATTTTTTTCAAGGAGATAACTAGTAGGGGTTACAAAATTAACTTCAGGCTAGATAATTGCATTTAAAATCCCAATATGATCAAAGTAATTTTTACACCTGCCCATATGTTCAGTTCAAAGTATTGCTGGAAAAGAATGCCTATATGCATGTAAGTGAAGGTAGTGAGATAGAAAGCCTAGATGAAAGGTCTGAAGAAAATTTCTCGGCACAACGTGAACCAAGTACTGAGTCTTGCTGCCCTCGGCAACATGGTGTATGTACCTGCTCGTTTTCATGATCTAAGTGAGGATGACGATGATGGAGTCATTTGTGAGATCTGTTCCCTCAAGGAGACATTGGGTGTGACAGCAGATACTGTTTTCTGGGTCGTGATCTTTGCGGTGTGTGGGTGCATACCTATTGTGCTTTTCATAATAAATGCGGTTTAACCAAAATATTGATGCAATGATGCAATATTCAATTTAAAAAAAAATTCTTCATAATATTTTCCTTTATATCATTGTATGACTGTTATTATTGTTTCTGGTAACTTTAAAATAATTATTCCTATTGATAATGGAGTTGTTCCTATTATCGCCATAGTGAGGAAATGGTACGGTGACAATTGATTAACCGCTACTTACCTGTATTACCACTTGGTTGCAGCAACATATACACTGGACTCTATAACTAGCGTGTGGTAAAAGTTAGCACGGCAAAATAGGGCTGGTTTGATAATGGGGAATTTCCCTACAGCTTGCCGTGTCAACTTTCTGGTTCTGCTGCGTCTTGCACGTGATGGAATTCATACGGACAAAATGCGGCGATTATAGGAGAGTTTACACTAGTAATTCATTATATTTTTAGTCCATAACATATGGTGCTAGGATATCTGCATTCCAAGATACGCATGATTTAAATTAAAAACTTAATTAATAAATCTTAATTAATCAATCACTTCGGCAGCAAGAAAATATTGCTCCAGAAATCAATAAAGGACATCGACAACAGAATCTATATGAGATTCAAATTGAGCCACATTTCACTCGGTGCAGCTCTAGAGAATTACAACCACATTTAAAACCTTAGCACATATTCCAGCAACATTACAAATAATTGATTGTAACCTTCAATGTTAAGATGAACTTCATATTAGGGTCATTCCGTGTCAAATCACCCAAAAAAAATAACATTTTACACCACACCCTCTCAGATTTTGATAAAACTTGGTGTACATGTAGATTTGAATCCCACAGCATCAATTCTCAAATTTTAGACAAATCGGAAAAGTTGTTTAGGAATTATACCGCGCCAAATATTTTCGTTTTTTGCTAAAAGGGGCGTGGTCGCCTAACTTCAAGTTCACGTATCTCGGGATCTATTTGGCCAATTTTCATAAAATTTATATTTTTATAAAGGTAATTGGTCAGAGAATCTAACTGTGCCATTATTGTTCAGATTGGGAAGTATCTAACTGTATTGACCTTTAAACCTTTCCTACGACCTCAAATTTGACCCTGTGGATCACGTGACCTTGACATTGTGGCCCCCAAAATTTAATCTCCCACATGTTAAATGGAGATTTTTATTTGCAGTATTTTTTTAGTTTTGTCATTATGGTTATTCCTAAGTCAAAAGACCTGCTTAAAACTCCCCAGAGTCAAATTTTAAATAAACAATTCTTGTCTTCAAATAATCTAGTGCTTGATTTTTTCCGGCATTTTACGCAGGTTTTTGTGCCTTTTTTCTGGGAATTTCTGCAGATTTTTCCGGCATTTTTCTGTTTGCAAATTCTTGCCTTTTTTTGGTATATTTTGCAGGTTTTTGCCTGATTTTTCTGGCACATTCCCACAAATTCTTGCTGATTTTTCTGGCATATTTTGCAGGTGTGGGTTTTTGCCTGATTTTTCTGGCATATTCCTGCAAGTTCTGCCTATGTTTCTGTCACATGATTTCACTTGCATAAACAACAAGTTATGCCACATGCTATCCTTGAAAATGCATGCTACTTGTGCAATGATGCGATTATGCTGCTATAAAAACAGGTTAAGTAATTCACTACATTTCTTCGAATTCATCACACTGACATGTAATCATTAGTCTGTTTTTAGTTTTGTTCTTTGTGTAATACGTTGCACGAGTTCTTTCACATTAAATTTAGCTAGTTCTAATCCTGACCGAGGTCAAGGGAACCAGTGAGCTGGGGGAGCTAGCTAAGCGGGAACTTACCGAGCAGATTCTGGTGGCAGCGTTACTACCTGCCCCCGAGTGGAAAGCCAGCCGATCTAAGGACCGAACCCAAGGCCATGTGGGAGCAGCCCACACAGGCATTTACTGGATCAGAGTAATACCGTATTACCACAAACACGAATCTGTAGCCCCAATCTTTAATTTGAATGTTTTAATTGATTGCTATTATACTTTTTAAAACAATGGAGGACCAAGGAAGATATGTAGGTAGAGCCACATGAAAGATCAAGAAAGAATAAAGGAAGAGAACTTTGTTTATGTCTATTAGTATGCATAAAGAAAGTTAAATACATTAAGTGGACGTGTCAGCATGAGTAAACTGTGAAAGGAATAATCACATGGTACACAATACACTTAGACAAAATGCATCAAAATGATAATATAAGGGCAGCATACTTGGAAATCCATGAACTTCTTTCATCAGCCCTTTCCATTATGATGGACCTATTTAATTTATCTTTCATCCAATCTTGATAAAAGTGCAGTGCATATTTCTGATCTACTATCTCAAGGGGTAAATCCAAAGTATTAATCAAGTACTCTTCCTGGATACATTAAAATATTAGTTAAATTATAATTTAACTCATATTATTTCGCTTGAGAAAATTATAGCCTTTTATTACAACCTTAATAAATCAAAAATAGTAGCAGTCGGCTAACCAGTTTAGAATCCTCAATCCATTAACCAGCTGCTATGTGCATGTACAATATACACTGCATGCAGTCCACATACTACATTGGCTTATCTGGTTTGAGAGTAGAACCAAACTCAAGGATTCTATTAATGGGAAAGATGTAAAGTAATCTGAAATAATAGCAGGTTGTATGAACTGCACTACACCATGAATATGTCCCTAAGGAAGCGGCAAAGATCAGTGATCTTATTTTTGTGCAGCTATAATTACATAGTAGCACCAGCGAATAATTGGTGAAAAATTCACAAGAATACAATTATACACATGTATATATATATATACACATACATACATATTTATATGATACTTGAAGCTAAAGAGAATTTAAAACATTCAGTACGGTTAGTCCATGAGTTTATACTAATGTAAGACTTGGTTAATTTAGAGTCAATCAGTTACTAGCAAGGAGGAAGTAAAAGGACCAGGGTATTGAACAAGGCCAAAATACTAGTTTATAAAATGATTAAAACAACAACAACAACAAAAACAACAACAACAACCACTTGTGTGGGGAAAGAGTGCAAAAATATAAAAGAAAGGAAAGAAATACAGAAATTAACAAGAAAGTAAAGTGGAGAGAAAATACAAAGAAATAGGAAAAAAAAAGAACAAAACAAAATAAAAAAAATAAAAATTGTGTGAAAAAGAAGAAAAGTAGGAAAGAAAAATAAATGCTTAGGTCTTTGAGCTTGTGACTAGATAGGCAGCAAGCCTGAGTCACGTAAGCTTTTAGACACTCATCATAAATCTGTTAGGCTCAATAATGACAATATGTATGGTTACTGAAAGGTTAAACTATAAATTGACTGGGAATAGATCAATATACACATAGTGCCATAAGTACTTGGAAAAGGAATACATAGGTTATTAACATTGGCATCACAATGATATGTTCCAAAGTACGATAAAAAAAAAAATTTGATGGAATAGACTTCACACGCCAGGAATTCTGACACAATATAAATAATAGCTAAAAAAAAGTGATTGGCATTTGAGAAAACTAAATTATAAATTAAATTTATAAAGTACAGCAGTTAGACCTCATAGTGTGGTAGATATAGCTAAAAAATAGGTCATACCCGGAAAAAAAACGTAGAGAAACAATTTTGGTATCATAAAAAGCAGAATTTTTCGCATACTAAGATATCCAAAATCCTCTGAAATCTCTTCCAGGGAAAAAAATATATAGAGTTTTTGCCATGATGAATAATACTGCCAGTTAATGATGCAGGCCAATGGGCTAATCTAGTGTTAATTACGTGTTAAAACAAAGAAGAGTGCACAAATACAAAGCACAAGACGAGTGAACAACATGTAGAACTGAGCAGTTCTAGGTGCAGTCGAGACTTTCAAGACCTCTTGAAAATCAAGGAGTGGTTTGATCAGCATGAACCCTTCAATTTGGATGAAGATGGACTATGCTCACTGTCATCAGGTTTGACTGCTGTTGATGGAGATGGAATCAACTGTGACAGAACAGAGGAGGTTGGAGCAAGGATTCAGAAGAAGCTTGACCATGTCAGCATCGCACAAGCATCTCTCAAAAGGAAAGATCAAGTCAAGTCTTTGAATCACTTACAACCAGGGATACAAATTGATAAGAAAAAGTGTCAAATAAATCCTACAAAGTTGTTTTCACGATTAATAGCCATCATTCAAAGAGAGAAAGATCTATCTCCATACTTCTGTTATGAACTCACTGCATTTCCAACATCTCTGTTCAAAGATGGCATCATGCGTAAAACACAGAAGTCACAATTAGCCAAAATCATTACCAGTGATGTACAACCAGCTGAGTGTAATGCAAGAACAAAATATGTTATTGATGGAGAAGCACTCCTGCATAAAGTTAAATGGGCAAAGAAAACAATTTACCATGATGTAATCATGCAACATGTGGAGTACGTACATCGCAAGTATGGACATCAATGTTGCATTGTTTTTGATGGCTATGAGGGACCATCAACCAAAAGTCATGAGCATCTTCGCAGAGTGAGAAAAACTTGTGCAAACATCCAACTTAGTGAAGCCATGGAAGCTCTATTCAATCAGCAAACCTTCTTTTCCAATGAAAGAAATAAAAGTCAATTTATTGCCTTACTGAGTCACTACCTACAAGCTGGTAATCAGATAGTCCACCAGAGTGCTGGAGATGCTGACACTGAGATAGTTGCTTGTGCCCTTCAGTATGCTACTCAGGGAACTGAAGTAACTGTTGTTGCTGAAGATACAGACATTTTTGTGCTTCTGATGTACCACTGGCAAAAAGAGATGGCAGATATTTACTGCTTATCGGTAAAAAAGATCCAGAAAAAGCTTTTGAAGGTGAGAGACATCATCACTAGCTGTGGTGAAGTAGTAGTACCACATCTTCTCTTTATTCATGCATGGAGTGATTGCGATACCACTTCTGCAACTTATAATCAAGGGAAATCAGCCCTGCTAAAGAAGGTAAAGCAATCACCAAAGCTTCAAAAGACCTCACTTCTTATGAGCGACCTTGGGGCAACACAAGAAGAGATAGCTTGTGCTGGATGTCAAGTATTTCTTAATTTGTACGGGGGTAAAGCTACAGACAGCTTAACTAGTTTGAGGTATTCAAAGTTCATGGAGATGAGGTCCAATGGAAAGGTACTAGAACCTGAGCGACTTCCCCCAACTGAAAGAGCAGCCTTTTTTCACAGCCTAAGAGTTCACTATCAAGTGGTTGTGTGGACACAACTTTCAGATGATAAGTTGGACCCTATGGAATGTGGCTGGAAGCTTCAAAGAAGTGCTCTGATTGCCTATTCTGACAGACATAGATCCAGCTCCAGATAAATTGCTAAACTTTGTTCGATGTAAATGCAAAGTCTCCTCCAGAAATCCTTGTGGACCTAATTTGTGTTCATGTCGTAAGAACGGACTGAAGTGTTTATCAGCTTGTGGAGACTGCAGAGGAGAAAACTGTATGAATTGTGAAGAAACTGTGTTGGAAATTGTAAATTCAGATGATGACCTGTAAATATTTGTATTGCACTTTTTAAAAAAAATTTTTGTCTTAATTTTCACACCGTAATTGTGTTTAAATATAAATATTTCAAATTCCCGTACAGGATTTTAGAGAATTTTGGATATGTTAGTCTATGAAAAATTGCGCATTTTTTGATACCAAAATTGTTTCTCTACGTTTTTTTTCTGGGTTAAACTCTATATCTACTACACTATCACCATTAGCACCCGTTCTAAAATAAACACAAACAAAATAGAATTTGGTTTCTAATTTGAAACTTACCTCTTCATCCAATTCTATGTTTAAATCATGTTCTCTTTCCAGTGCTATAGTCCGACATGATATTAGTAAATCTCGATACTCTAAACTATTAAAATTTAACGAACGCCTTTTTTCAATATCAATTCTCATAAAGTCCTTCCTTGAAACATTTCTTGATTTCCACTGCTCTTCAATTAACGTGTCCAATTGTGACTGCAAGTAAACCGGTAGCATTGGTCGTCTAGATGGGGATTCACCCTGAATTTGATTGTCCTTATTTCGATTTTCTTGGTTTAGATGAGGTAATTGTATATCATCACGTACAATATTAGGTTCATTCTCAATATTACGTTGATCTTGCTCTTGTTCAAACCAATTTCTACCCACTCCTTGGCCAAGTTGATCTTTCAACCAAACAACACTTACAAAAGCTATTAATGACAGCAACACTATAATGATTCCATAAATACAATCAAGAATAATGTTGTTTCTAAAATAAACAAACAACAACACAAAACAATAAACCTAATATGGTCTGATTAGATCATTACATAATATATCATGTGCAGATCCATTTTTGTTTTTATTAATAGCATGTATTCATTACTTATTTTGTAAAAATTAAATTACAGGCGAGGGGGTTGCAGGTTAATTTAATCAAAGTAAACTACGGTTGTGTATTTGCTTGCTCCAGTAATTCTAATAGACAGATATTTGAATCATTATTTTTGGCTTGCCTCTTAAAAAAGTTTATTGAAACAGTGGATCCATGCTATAAGCAGGAAAAAAATTGTCTGTGAATAGCCACACACGAATTTTGTAGCAGATACCTTGTGGGTACAAACAAACGTCACTTAAGACCTGGTGAAGTTCATTCACAATGGTACAATGGATGAAGAGCCCACAACAAAAGAAACTGAATTGCAAACTGATGTCATTGGCATAGAGGGTTGTGGTAATTCTGACTAGAAGTGCTTGAAAGAAGTAGGATTGCTGAAGTTAAAGATTTAAAAGTTTTGTCTTGCCAATATGAAGTTTGATGACTCTTAAGATCTCTTTCTATGCTGGATTTTCTAACTATGCAACACTAATGGCTTGTTTTCAGTTTTTAGGAGCAACAGTAAACTACCTTGAGTACGACTTTATTAAGCAGTTAATAGAAGCTGAGTTTAGTGAGTGTTGTATCATTAAAGCTACAGAAACATTTATATGCGAAACATTTATATGCAGCCATGTGCAACTTCAGCAAATGGCACTCTTTAACTATAAAAATCACACTTTCAAAAATTCCCTTGGACTTACATGAGCCTTAGAGTATGGGAACTTAAATTCTGCTATATAATGATGACTTTTACAAGAATAATCGGGAGATGCACCAAGTCATCCATTTTCAGGGTTCTTGTGCTCAAACTGGCATGTTTGTTACATGCCATGAATTTTGTGTATTCATGACAGGCAACTGATTGGAGCATACTTCCCCACCAGATGGCTTTAGGTAAATGAATCGAAGGCTTTCGGAATAAGAAATAACTGCAACAATTAAATCCTTCGCTTTTTTTATTATAATACAATCACACTTTGATCCTGAAATGTGGTTCTTTCTTGTATACCTTTTCTTGTTTTTCTTCATCAGAATATGGACTAAGTGTTTGAGGTGATAATTAGAAACATTCTATGAAGTTTCAGGTGGTTAATCTTGGTTTGTGAAGTATAGCAATGATTTTTCTACACTTGGTATGAGTAATAGACACGGGTAACCATGCTATTCGGGATTAATAGCACGAATAACATGATTGAAATAGCACGAGGCGAAGCCGAGTGTTATTTCAATTGCTTTACGAGTGTTATTGACCCCTAATAGCACAGGTTACCCGTGCTATCACTCGCTAATAGTAGGCCAGCTTTTTAAAAAGTATTTTGCAATTGTAGCTACACTGTATCGTTCAGTTACTATCTCCTTATTTCATGTATTGTTCAGTCACTATCTCCTTATTTCAGGATCAGCTTCCGCTGGAACTTTCTTTTCATCGTACGACTCCTTCTAATCTGTTGTAAAACATTCCGTCTAATACAGGTAGAGGTTGTGTGTGGTAATTATAATACAATCACACTTTGATCCTGAAATGTGGTTCTTTCTTGTATACCTTTTCTTGTTTTTCTTCATCAGAATATGGACTAAGTGTTTGAGGTGATAATTAGAAACATTCTATGAATGTAAAGGTGGTTAATCTTGGTTTGTGAAGTATAGCAATGATTTTTCTACACTTGGTATGAGTAAAACGACACGGAGTAACCATGCTATTCGGGCTAATAGCACGAATAACATGATTGAAATAGCACGAGGCACGAAGCCGAGTGTTATTTCAATTGCTTTACGAGTGTTATTGACCCCTAATAGCACAGGTTACCCGTGCTATCACTCGCTAATAGTAGGCCAGCTTTTTAAAAAGTATTTTGCAATTGTAGCTACACTGTATCGTTCAGTTACTATCTCCTTATTTCATGTATTGTTCAGTCACTATCTCCTTATTTCAGGATCAGCTTCCGCTGGAACTTTCTTTTCATCGTACGACTCCTTCTAATCTGTTGTAAAACATTCCGTCTAATACAGGTAGAGGTTGTGTGTGGTATAAAAGGACATTGTCTCCAACTAGAAACTACTGGAACTGTACGTTTCCAAGGTTAATAGTACGGCGTGTAAGTTGCCCATTCAAAAATGTATGGGAAAAATCGCTGTTCAATTGAAATTGCACGGGGAAAGTGAAATAGTGTGTAACTATTTGAAATACCTCGATAACTAAGTGGAAACTAAGTGAAATACCTCGGTAGCTAAGTGAAATAGCACGGGTAAGTGCGCACACGTGTAGTGTTAACCTTGGAAACGTACAGTTCGAGTAGTTTTTAGTTGGAGAAAATGTCCTTGTTTACCACAGAACCTCTACCCGTATTAGACGGAATGTTTTACAACAGATTAGGAGGAGCCGCAAGTTGAAAAGAAAGTTCCAGCGGAAGCTAATCCTGAAATAAGGAGATAGTGAGTGAACAATATAATATAGCTACAATTGCAAATGACTTTTTAAAAGCTGGCCTACTATTAGCGAGTGATAGCACGGGTAACCAGTGCTATTACTCATACTAACGCTCTACGCGTGCGCACTTACCCGTACTATTTCACTCAACTACCGAGGTATTTCACTTAGTTTCCACTTAGTTACCGAGGTATTTCAATTAGTTACATACTATTTCACTTTCCCCGTGCGATTTCAATTGAACAGCGATTTTTCCCATACATTTTTTAATGGGCAACTTACGCACCATACTATTAGTAAAAGAATAAGGCATACTGTCGAAGCAAGTTAATCATATTACCTCTAAGTTCTCTAGTGCACTTGAACTTTCCTGTTGTAATATTGGTCATGGGTCAAATACTGCATCTGTCTGTTAGATGTTTTGTTTTGCTATTCTAATGTATCTTCTTTTGCTACCTAATTCATCAATAGGAATAGGGTTAACCTTTATAGCTCTAGGTTGACTCCACTTTCGTAAAACACATGTACAAGTTTGGGATGATGAATGCTCAAATCTTGCAAAAAGAAGAAAAACTCCACCAGCTGCATAAGCAATATCACTAGATCACTATTCAAGGCTGGAGCAGCCCCACCCCTCAACTAATGTTTCCTCAACTATAGGGTCTGTGGACTAATTTAGCCTAGGTGCCAATGGACTATCTATTCACTAATTAGTGTACCTGATCCACTTTCATACAATCAATTATTCTATTCTAACATTATCTTTCTCATGCCTACCCTTATCTTAAACAATCCCCATTCCATTCCACTCACATATATACTTGTAACTCTCTCATTCTATCCACTTCTTTCTATTTTTCCTTTACTACTTTGTGCTTTCATTTTTCTTACCCGTTATACTTAAGCTCGTCCATACTGTTTTATAGTTCTTGCTTGCTTTTGTGTATCATTTATTTTGTTTAGTTTGTGGCCTGTAATTGTACTTTGTTCTTTAAGTTCTATATCATTTTTGTTGAATCTGAGATTGAGTACTGATAGGGAGATTGAGTACTGATAGGGATCTTGAGCATACTGGGAATAGTTGATAGGCCTTAGTTAGTGTGTTTAAGTCTGGCGATAATCTTGTCTTTTTCCCTTTGTTTTTGTTAGTAGTTTTTGCGTGACAGTTTGGCTGACTTTGTATAGCTTTACCCAATTGTCGTGTGCTACTACAAAGGCCAATACAAACATTATAAATACGATCTTTTTGTCATTAAGAAATAAGATTTATTTATTGTATTAAAATCGACAGCAGGGAGTCCATCTGTAAGTGACTGATTAATGAAGTACAACATATTGCTATTATTATAATTCAACTTAACTGTGTTAATACTGTTCAAAGTACTCATGGAAATAGCCATAACATACACAGCTTCACCAGAATAAGCATCCTATATTACGCACAATCCCCAGGAGGAATTAATGAATACATGTACATGTAGCTGCTAGGCTAATCCAAGCAGATCACATTGGTTTATGCATAGTACTATACGCTATATACACAGGTAATATATTAGTCCTACTTAATCTCATGAGTGTGTAAACCTTCTAATTATATATACCTTTTACTTTGTTACTACCAAATATATAGTTCAACTATAGTAGTTTCAACACTTATAGAAATGTTTTGTCAGTATACAGATTTTGACTTTTGTGTTCTCACTCTCTTTATATAAAAAAGCTGGTAATAATAATAAAATATGTAATAGCTTACGTCGTAAGCATTAGTAGATGAATTTCCTTTAATGACCACAATGAATTATACATTAAAAACTTGTACAGCCTGACTGCAATACAAACATGAATCACATATAACAATACATCATAAATTAATATAATAAAAATCATAATGACTCACATATCAAAATTGGAACCAATATCAGCCACATCATAGCTACAAAGCATAAATGTAGCCAGCGACAAATAGCCTTGGTGAAGTTTCTAATAACACCTCTAGAAAATTCCACGACTGATAGATGCTTAGGCATATCAGGTTGATACACTAAAGGGGAAAATTGCATCAATGATTAAACTTAATACTGCTATTACTACTACATACTAACTCAATAAAAAAAAAAAGACATAACTAAAAACTCTGACTTTGCAAACCCTCAAGTCAAAGGTTAATAGAGTCAAATACTTAGTAAATGTATACAAATTATATCTACCACAAGGAATTGGTGCTGCATACTTATTGTTGTTTAACTGTAGACTCTAAAATACTTTTACAAGCACAAAACGTAATCAGTGGGCAGTGGAGAGACTCTGAACCAATAATCAACAGTTTTAAATCTGTAAGTATGCTTAGCTATGGTCTTATGATTTTTTGCGGATCTACCTAAAAACTGCAACTGTTCCCATGTCTTAGCTAGCACTGCTTGCACAAGATGCAACTGTTTGTCAAACGAACACTAAAATTACATAAAACTCACAACATGCTATATAACCGCAAATCACTTGACCACAGAGTTTTGCCTGTTCATCCCATTGGATTTGGTTATGTTGGTGTTAAGCATATTGTTGGTTGAAATTTCTCCTCACTCATGCTATGTTCTATGTGTTTGCCCTAGTCTTCATGTGTAGTAAATAAAGTAAGTAATATAAAGTAAAAAAATCAATATAGTTGAGTGTGAGGTGTAACTCTTGGAGGGACTGGTGGTCCTGAACCACATTTCCCACAAATTTTCATCAATTTCATGGAAATGACAAACACCTTGTAATTTCAAAATGTATATTTGCCCCCCACTGTGTCCCCACAAGTACATTCGTACATAAACAACATATGTGGAATTTTTCATTCAACACTCATAATAGTGTCCTGCTCGCCAAATACTACATGGATATCCATAGAACTGTCTCGTTTCACTTGTTCGGTAATCATATTGAAATTCTAAGTGAGAATAAAAGTTAAACTATGTGATTAAATCAATTTTAAATAGGTAAACAAATGAAGTAGTTGCAAAATCATCAGATTGGTCATAAAACAAATAATGTACAAAACATTCCCCAAATTTCTAAGTTTTATTAGAATATAGCACTAATATTCTCAACTAACCTGGAGCAAATTGAAACTCATGATGGCAAAGTTCACAAACTCTATAAATAAGAAAAATCTCAGCATGAAGGAATCAAAACAACGTAAAGTGCTTGGTAAATGCAGGGAATCCTAAAAAAAAAACCCTACCATAATACATTTAAACATTTTTTGAAGTAAACAAGCAGAGAAAACCCTATACAAAGAGGTAAGTAATTCCGAACTACATCAAAACACATTGAACAAGTTTATGGAGCCAATCACAGTCATGGCAATAAAATACAAAGTGATTGTAAATACTTCAAAGTTAGATACAATACTGGGATGAAGTTAGAAAAATCTTACCCACCAAATCCTCATAATTGAACATGAAGAGGTTTTTATAATTGGTAGTACCTCAGGACCAAAATAAAATAACTTTAAAAGGGTGGTTACCTATGTTATTAAGTTTGATACTCATCTATGGTTTATGGAACTTTTCCACAACAAAATTAAAAAACTTACCTTTTCCCACTATGATTCAGCCACTGGACCAAACTATGTAATAATAATAAAAGTTTATACCAATGTGTTCCAACATAAGCAGTAGGATGTCCCTCCCCCCTTCGCTCACATTTCTAAAATAGTATTCGTCTGGATGGAATACTGACCATGATATAATAAATAAAAATTTGATACTCATTGTTTGATAAACTTTTCTTTTTTTTAGAGTGAGGACAAAAGCAGTTTATAATGAGTAGGATTAGGAAGAAACTGTTTTAGTTTTTGAGATGTTTATTGCAGGGTCATCTTCATAATGTAATGGTATCAATAAAAATAAAACCCAATTTCATCAACAAATCTTAAACCATGGCATATTGTAGACAGATAACAAAGTTAACTCATATCTTGTGGTGCGGCTTCCTTGCCATCTCATTAACTTTCAATACATGTATGTACATATTTTTAAACTGTCTGTTGAGTTTGAGACCTCAGAAAACATTACAACTCAAACCAAATTAAAGCAAAACTGCTTTGGCATAAACATGGGTTAGTGCAGCTCAAAGGTTGCCATTTTCACAAATTTATTTTTTTGCCTTTCCCTGAACAACTTTCAATGTAAAAATACCTTTTATGTTACCTAATTGTATCAAATTTTACATTCATTTTCAATGAATAATTTGCATTTAGTTGTTGTCTAGATTTCATTCTGATCATCAACAACAAAAATAAACACACATTATTTTGTTACCATGGTGTGAAAAGTAGCACACCATCAAGAACTAGGAATCAAACAACTAACAAAAAAATTAAGAAAGGCATCAACTTACCATTCCTGATGAATATACTTAATACTTCCAGTGCACAAGCATGGGTGATACAATGGTTTTCCAGGTTGTGACGATCCTCTACATACCCTGCAAATATCTGCAAAGAATAAAAATCTATTAGCAGGAAAAGTGAGCAAAAAAAAGTGTTAAATTCTGGATGTATTTACTGCAGCCACTTACAAAGTAGAAAATTTTCATACAATAGTATTGTTAATCTTTTCAAAACATTGGAATTTCAAAAGTAAATTAAGATTTTGTCTTAGTTATGTACATGCGCTGATAAAATAATAATAAGAACACGAAAAAGAAAAAGAAGTATGGAACAATAATATTTACAACAATAATAAAACACTAGTATAGTGAAGTATTTAAAAGACAAGTTCGTACAGTGAAGTAATTCTAGATATCTTCTAAGGAGTCACAAAACAAACTGTATTGTACACAGGCTGACTAAACAGCAGAATAATTGATAATTTTAATTTTTTTAATTTTTTTTATTGCTCATAAATACACTTAAACTTGTTTATACTTTAATTGAGAGATGCCTGTATGCATGGCATAGCAATTTTTTGTGTTCACTATTAAAACAATGTCAATTAAATTTTTTGGCAAGAATGGAAAAATCTTGTACTATATTCATCTAGTTGCTTGAAGCTCTCATTCAGGCTCATGTATGTATATGAACACAAATCTTCATTTTTATTATGTTGGCACCAGTGGCCTTATTGATATGATAACTCAAGCATCTGCTATTGTCTTCTACAGATGCTAGCACACTAAAAAAATTCGACATGTATCTTGTGAAAACATTAAAACCAAGGTTAAATAAATAAATAAATAACAAACAAATAAATAATTGTAATCAAATAAAATTAATCACCAAAATTTGAATTTTTCTGCCTGTGCACAACAAATCATTTTGCCAGTAATTTTTCATATTTCCTTTAATCAAATAATAAGCTCCTGAAAACCAAATTGTTTGCTGATATGCTCTTAGAACAACCTTAATTTTAAAGAGATGTATCAGTGGAGACAACCATATTTTAGTAACAATCAAAATTGCAAAAAGTTGTATGGCTTCCAAAGCTCTACTTGGTAGTATCACAACAAAATTGAAATCATGTATACAATTATTTTATTATTGCAGTTTTTAAGGAGCACCCTTTATAAATTACTTCACTACTTAATTTTTTTTTGATGGTTCAATTAATAATCAAAGGAACTTAAATTGAATACATTAGCTTGATACATCTTGGTGTAGACAATGATCAGCACTGAATACCTCAAGTGAACCCATACAGTGAGGTTAAGAATAATTTACAAGGACAAGTACATACTGATCAATCTATTCTTGTGTAACACATTTCATATTTCAATAGTACAGAATAGATTGTTTGTACACAATGGCTAACTAGCCCATCCTCATTTTTTTCATGGAGTACACCTACTTAAATAGATAGAGTCTCCAAAACTCAGCCATATTTTTAAAATGGCTTAATGATTGCTTTAGGAGCAGCTGGTAATAAGCTACTATTCCGTAAAAAGATAATTCTGTATTAAGTTAATAAAAAAACCGTTGTATAGTTGTAATTCTAGAAATAATAAAATATTTGTTCAAGAGCTACTGGCACTTCACTAGTATAAGCTAGATTAGTAAGCCAGAAGCTGTCATTATTCTGGGAAGGTAAGACACTTGTCGTGTAGTAGTTAGCTTAAATTCTCTATATACTTGTACCTTTGGAATTGAAACTCCAAATTAAAAGCGCAGGCTTCAATGATTGTAGCCCTTTTTGTGGTTAGTGCTAAATTTATCTTAACAGATTGGTTGCTAAAACAACAGGCTCACTATTCTAAGCACACTACTAGTTATATGTATATAAATATGAACTGATTGGTGCGCCTACTCTAGTACGCGTATACTACATAGCTATAAATCAATACCTTCCACAACACTCTGGATATTCTCTTCTAGATTAATTGTGTCTTTCTTAAAGTCCCAATCCGCATTACCACACATAAGCACACTAGCCATTTCCAATAGGCGCGATTATTCAGTATTGCCCTGGTAAAGTTCGCAAACAGTTGGTTTGAGTTGAGTTTCAACTCAACAAACTAAACACTCTTCTCCTTCGCCTCATCAGCACTGGACGGACAGCCACTACTCCGCGGGGTGTGGTTTTTCCCAATTTGTTCCCCTCCCCTTCCCCCTCCCCCTTCATGTTTTAACCACACCCAAATTGCTTGATATGCTGATTCCATAGTCTATAGATGGGAGTCTGGGAGTGGAGAGCAGTAGAGGTGTAGCTATTAGGCGGTTTTGTTTGTAATAGCGTAGCAGTGAGCTTTCGTTATGACTAAGTGAAGAGTCAGCATTTTTGCCAATTTTTTTTTGTTTTTCAAATTGATCGTAACAGTGGTGTTTGCCTCTGCTCACTTACTGTGTCATGGCTGTAAGTTGATTGCAATAGATTTGATGAAATGAATTTAGTGTATCTTTTTATGGCAGAAAAGTATTTATTTTAGGTGTATTTCCTAGATGTAGCGATTAGATACTAATTACATATATAGCTGATGTAGAATCGTTGGGCTAGGTTTTGTAATCATGGATATCAAAATAGGAGGCTAATTTATCCCTCCCCCCCCTCCCCCTTCCCCTTGCATGGTGTGAAAGTGAACTTACAGTGGGCTATGAAATTGCTATGGCAATTCTATTAATTGGTGGAAATCAAAGCTGCCCAGACAAGCATTAGTACCGGTTTTGTGATATTTGGGATTGCAGCCTTTGTTTCATGATTTCATATCATTAAAATCTACTGGGACTCGGTTAGTCTTGTTTGTGTGAGAGTGTGTTCCCAAAATGTACATATTATTAATAGTATTTAGAGATCTTCTTTTGGTAGTCAGCTATGAAGTAATGGTTGAGTATATCAGTGCAGTGTGATATCATCAAATAATAGATCATGCCAACCTCTTTCACAGAATTAACTTATACTGACCTATTGCACATGCTGAAAAAAATTCAGGTCATTATGTGTATGCATAAAAAAAATTGTCCCAGAATGGGCCACAATTAAATCAATACGCAGTCGAAGCACATTTGCCTTGAAGCTAAAGTTTTAACATCTTGTATTCCAAAGCTAATACTGAAGAAGCTTCGAAGAAAATGTTCCTAGTGTCTTTGATTATATGAAAAACATAGCTTAAGAAAAGGTCACAAGATTTAAATGGTATGTGGCCTTGTAAATAAACATGACCACAAATGATTTATAATTTGTTTAATTCTATCGACTAGAAAATAATTGTATACTAAAGCTACATTTCAAAGCAGGTAATATAAAGATTATGGTGAAGGCAGAGAGAGGGAGGAGCGAGAGAAATTGCAACCATCAATGGGGGGGTTTTCCTGAGTAGAATACTCATTTTAAACATTTTATAGACCTACATGTATGTTACTGTCTAATGTCCCTTGGGAATCTGATGAACAATAGACAGGCTGGGAGTCATCAAGAGTGGAGTAGTTTTAACCATATCCCTTGGGCTTACTACACTTTGTTTTTATACTCAACTAAAAATGAATGGATATTTCTAAATTTTGCTCTTGCTAGCATGTGTATTGTAAATGTATATGTGAGTGTATTTATAAGCTAAATATAAAGCTGTTTGTAATTCTTCATGCTCACTGTTCTCTTTCTCTTTTCGTAGGCTGCTACTGATGATGCGAAAAGAGCTGAACTTCAGAATTTAGTGAAGGTAATAATTTTGGGATTGAATGAGTGGTAATTTATATACTGGCTAGTTGATGATTAAATCGATTCATATTGATTTTTGTATGAGTGGTATTTATCATCTGCATGGAATCTTGTAGTCATTATCATAGTAAGTGTGGAGGTTCTGCTGGCAAAGTCCTTCCACCACTTTCTTTTCTCTCGTAACTATACACAGGAACTAGCTCTCAGCGAATCAGGCAGTAGCTTTATTAGCTCTTCAATGATTCAGGCAACAGCTAGCTGCCACTATTTCTTAAATATCCTTTCTCTGCTAAGATCGAGATTATTTAATATGTGTAACATCTCACCAACCGAACACTGTTTTGGTCCTTGGCTTTTATATTGCCAAGTCCCACTGATACATAAAACGAGTCATAAAAGAATGTAAAAAGTTATGTTTCTTTTCAAGTTCCATTTTATGTTTTGAGTTCTTTTTATGTTTTGAATTCTTCTCATGTGGAGCTTGGCTCCACAGTAAGTATATGCTAAAGTATTTGTAAGTATGCATGCATTTCATTACACTTTTACCACATAATTTATAAATGGGTTGCTTATTTTATTCTCGTGTTTTATATCGTAATGTGAGTGTTTGTAGAAAATATTATATTTTTGTAAACGTAGGATGGCAAGCTGTTGGAAGAGGAGGCAATAGCAATTGCTGAAAAACTTGGGTTTACTATGGGTCATCAAATGGGACGAACCACAAGTGTATCTAAAGTAACTCTAAAGTTGTATAACTTCAGTGTTTACAAGTGGAATAAGGGAAAAACAGTTCAGAGGCTTATTTTACAGGTCAGTAGTGTTGTGTACATCATATTTAGAAATATAGTAATATTCAGCTATTGGATGCAGTAAAAAAATGATAATATTCAGGACGTTTCTGTCCAAGGTGTAGCATAAATTGACATTGCCAGTGTGTGACTAAGAGGTGGTGATGAGATATTTATAGAGGGTGATGATTAAGGTGATTGTATATGGGACTATGTCCTAGCCTTAGTCGATGGTCATACCACTCTAAATTCATGTTGTGTGTGTTGGCTCTGATGTGGAGTCTTTCCTTTATTTTTCTCTTGGTCCAATGTAGGAATGAGCCTTTACTCTATAATGCATCATATTTATCTGTATTTATGCTCTTTTTTTTTTTCAGTTTGACTTTCAGTCTTGTACACTGTCCAGTATACAACATGGCACGAGAACCAAGAAAATTGAGTTTTCTAGTGTTGTGTCATACCAGAGTGAGGTAAAAAAAAATGTTTTGAATGAATGAATGTATGTATGTATGTATGTATACTTATACACACATACAGAACTTATATGACTGTAAATTGAGCTATCACTGATCTTGTTGTAGCAGATGGTATTTATTACTGCTTACGAGCAGATTTTAGGTACCGTGTTTTTAGGATATACAGCTAATTTGTGTACGTCTGAATATGTTCTTGGTTTAATCAACTCTTATTTTGGAAACTGAAGCGTTAATGAACAAACACAATTACTGTTCCTGAGTCATCAATCAACACATTAATAGCCACATAGCATTACTGGGTGTCTTCAGTTGATGACACAATTTGGAGTAAGCAAAGAAGTTGTGAATGTATACAGCATACTTTACTGGTCCTCAAAACACTTTACGTTTTCCATGCAATTCTTTTGGTTTTCTCGTATTTACAAATTAAGTTGTTATATGAGTGCATGTATGTGCATATATACCAATTGTTTGTGTAAGCATGCACATGGGCATAATTAAACACATTAATGTACGTATGTATGTATGTGTGTGTGTGTGTGTGTGTGTGTATTAGACATATCAATTGTATTTACGATACTGCTTGAAACAGTGGAGTTTTTAAAAGATTTTGAAGCATGTCCAAATTGAATTCACTACTTTATGTTATTTTATTTTCCTTTTCACTTCAATTAACTATTCGGTTCATTTTTAAGGTTACAGTGACACTCAATGCAGCAGTTGGCCGTATAGCCAATAGTACAGAGTTTCTTTCCCTCTTCTTCCTGTCATTGTATGATGGAGTTGGAACTAAGGAAACACATTGGCTAATGATTTAATTGTGTGTGTGTGAATTAGGATGGCCTTCGATTGTCTATCACCTTTGTATCTCAACCAGAGTATGAGTTGGATGCTGACACACAGGAAGACAAAAACAAGGTACGGGGCCTATTTTTCCTATTCACTATGTGTGGTAATTTATAAAGGTTTATTGGTGAGCGAGCGACGCGAATGACACACTATCAGGGATAGCACAATCGAAAATTGGGGATATTTGTTTTGTTTATATGTATGTTTGGACATATTTTGTTATTTGACCCTTGCGTTTTTTTGTTTTTGTTTTTGTTTTTTTTTGTTCCCAAGGTGTGCAACCCCATCCCTAACTTTACAACAGAATCCTCTCGTTTATCGATCTTTTTTATCTGTATCATCCAACTTTAAATTGAATGGTTTAGTGGTTTTAATTCTCTTTTGCTGTTTCAGTTACAACTTACAAACTTACCAGAGTTCATTTTCTATTTAAATGAGTGGCAGTGGTAAGTTAACCCGCTATTGTCATAGTTATACGCCCTGTTGTTTCTTAATTGAAAATCCATTGTCCAATAGTCTAACCATGAAGATATATGTCCAGTGAACAAGTGTGGTGAGTTAAAGCTATTGCTTGGCTAAAGAATAGCAAAAGTAAACGTTGAACTAACGAATGGCTTACATGACCGAGAGCCGAAGGCCCAAGGAGAGTTGTTTGTGCTCAAATATATAGAAACTACTCTAAGAAAAGGCATAAAACTATTTTTAAGGGAAAAAAATTCAGACTGCTACAGAGCTATTGCATCCTTATATCACACCGCATAATTACTTTCTTAACAAATTAAATTACTTAGCTTTTGTAGTAAAGTTAAATTCCCAGGGATTCATACAGGACTTTTTGCTATCAGATGAAAACTTCGACAATCTACTACAAGGACCAGAAATAGAAAGTGTTGATTTTGAAAATTTGTTGGACATTTTTCAAGAAAATAGCAGTAGAGTAATTGATCGGTAATTACATGTATACTGATCATTAATTTTTTTTAATTCATAAAATGTTTCAGTCTTTAGTGAGGGGGGGGGGGGGGGGGGAGTAGGAGGGGGGAAACTTATCGTAGGTGGGGGGTGGGAAGGGGGGAATCCCAGGGCTCCCATAGTATGTATGAAACCGTGATTCCGCTTGTTTTTGTTTTTTTCTGAAGACAAGCGAGAGATGCATCTGGTGTGTTGTACAATACTTTATGACTGAAATAGCTGGTTAATGTGCAGATACTATTTAATTTAGTGTTCAATGCTTTTTGTTTTGTCACTGGTTTCTAGATGTGCCGCTTACTGGAGTCTATTACCAGAAGTAACCATCAGCATGCTGGACACCCAGACGATCTGGCAGTGGATGATACTTTTAATGAAGGATCACCTGATCAAAGAGCCTCTGAGAGTATTGGACAAACACCACTAGCTGCAGTTCATGGTAATTTACTTGAAACCATAAATGCACACTTACATTTAGTTGTTGTTGTTGTTGGTTTGTTGTTTTTTCTTGTTTGGTTCACCAGTGATACATGAGGAACAGAATCGTCTTCAGTCGATGTCTCTATCAAGTGTGCCTATTAAAGAAGGCATGGTGGAAAAGCGGGGCCATAATGCTAAGTATTTATTGTTTTCTAGGTACTGTTTACAATGTTTTATTTGACTGATGCTTGAGTATTAATTCTTTAGGAGGTGGTTACGTGTTTTTGAAGGAGAACTACTGTATTTTAAGCCAGACGATTTAGAGGTATGTTAAACTAGTCTCGTATACATAGAAAAAGAACTAATCTTTTGATTCTGCAGTATGTCCCAGACATTCAGGAATAATGTATTATGTTTGTGGACGTATAGAATGCTTTGAATATCATTCCATTGAATCCTGATGTTACTGAGGTAACAGTTCAAGCTAATAACCAATTTCTAATCACTTTACATGGAAGTGATAAAAAATTTAAGTAAGTATATTTATTCATCTGTTAGTTTGCCTTTATGTTATCTAGAGAGGCATACAAGTGTATAATTATTTGTGGTTTTTAAAAACATTTAGACTTTACTTCTTAAGAACACACAAATCCACCAGGCAATATCGTGGCAGGATTTTTGGGCAATGTTATGTTAACAAAAGGAAAAGTGCAAATAATGCCGGGGTCAGAGTGAAAGATTTCTTGATGAAAAAATTTATACAAGATAATCATTTATACTGCAGAGATAAATTATTATCATTCACTATAGTGTTACATATAATAGTTCGGAAAAATGTGGTATTCAGGATTATCAGTACTTGTGTGGTGAGAAAACTCGGGCTTGCCTCGTGAAATTTTTCTCTCGCCACTTATGCTATATATCCTGAGTACTGTGTTTCATGCTATTATTATCTCCGTATATACTGTATGTGTGTATATATTAATATATATATATATTCAATGTTAATAATAAGGAATTGTATACCACATAGTTTCCGGACATATTCAAGTGGAAATAAGACATCAGAACAGCTTCGTGATGAGTGGTATAAGGTATGATTAAATTAGGTATTAGTAAAGGTAGTGAGATTTGTTTTCCTTTTCATTATAGGCAATTATGACCGCAATGTTCAAACGTCCTGATTCTTTTGCTGGTTTAAGTGCTGGAACTGCAACTGGTATTTTTTTATTCTTAATTTATTGTGTGTTTATACTTCATCAATTTTTATGAATAGCTAAAGATTTGGCTTCAAGAAGAAATACACTGAAAAAGTCAGTCAAGCGACAAAACACTGTTGAAAAATCTTTGGATCCGTTTGAAAGCATAGAAGCCTCTTTAACTCCATCTACTGGACAAAAATTAGGTGAACGTCACTGGACTATCTCAGGAATAAGAACTAGATTATCTTCTTTTAAACGGCCTTCTATTAATGCATCATCAGAACTTGACGTAGAAGACTCAACCTATATACGTAGAAAAGATCGCTCCATTACCACTTCAGTTTTTTATGATGATGAGAACATGTCCATCACTAAAAGTTTGTCGGAACCTGCAGACTTTGAACCTTTAGATTTGAAAGAAAAAACCATGAATGAACTGTTATCTCTTTTGGTTCCAGTAAGTTTCTTTCTTTGGATTAATTGATTTATAGTTTTTATTTATTTGTTTCATTTTTTGGCCAACAATGCATTTCTTACTGATAGTGAGTAAATCATTAAATTTTTTTTTTCTTGTTGGTTTGTTCAAATGTAAGGCATACTGTTTTGTGTTTGGCATCCCACAGTTATTGGCGTGCATATTAAAAAGTGCACCAGTTGTCATTACACATACTATGTGACTGTCTGATTACTCACTCATAACTAAATTAATAAAATTATTTGTGTATATACATTAGTTGGAGCGAGTGAAATGAGATATGTATTAGAAGTGTTAGGTGTATTGAAAAACCAGGTGCATACATGGTCCCTTTTTAAAGTAATGCTGTGTGTTTAGTGTCTGAGACCTTTCTTTAAAGCTCTTTAAAAAATTTTAGCTGATAGTTGTCAAAAAATGATTCTGACTTTGATGAATAGAAGGTAGACCATGAGATGTAATATTACATAAGTATACTTATACAATTGTATTCTGTTTTAATATCCAATTATTATACATAATGTATATTAAGTGTAAGTATACTTATTGTACATTTACATACATTTTGTACGGCATAAAATTCTAAGGGATGTGGCATGTGTATTTGATCAGTAATAAAAAGCCATTATAATATTTTTAGGAATTTGGAAGTGTAAGTTCAATAATAGAAAGAATGACGACTGGAAGTTCAAGACTAGACATGATTGTAAGTGATGTCCTCTTCAGGGTCGAAACGTAGGGTTAAGTTTTAATTAACATAATATTGGCTGTTAATGAGAAAATTAGCTATTATTGTATTGTAGTTCCCTGGCAAAATGTTTTTACATAATTATATATACAGTATAGGACTATACACTCATTTTTACTAATCATTAAGATCAAAAATATTATTTTTGGGCTGAATCGATAGAGCATTTCTTTCATTTTTATAATTTCATAGAATGACTGATTTATTGAAACATAGAAAATGAATGGAATCACACCAACTGAATGCACTGTTTTATATGGCTTAGATGGTGAGACTGGGTAGCATCATCAATGCATTGGAAAACAACTACACTGATATCACTGGAGAAGAGTTGAGGTATGTATATATATATACACACAAAAAGGCAAAATTCCAGATCTTCTTGCGGATGTTTTCAGTATGTGGCACGCACAATTATTTTATCAATCCTCAGTGTGGCTGCATATTAGGGTTGTAATACTTTCCTTTCAGTTAGTTGATCTGTCAGTCTATCAACAGCAAATAAAGTAAACATTTAAGTATCAAAATTGCATCCAATATATATTTATTTTGCTTCATTTTGCACATGAAGCAAGTCAATTTAGGCCTTTTAAATTTACTCTATATCATTGAATATATGAGTACATATATCATCCATTTTGTAGTGAGAAAATGAGTGACTTGGAGCTTTCAAAACGTCTGTCTTCAGTACATGAAACATCAAACAAAACTAGCCGAGCAGAAAGTTTAAGAAGTAGTCGTATTGGAAGTAAGAATGTCAGTATTGCTGGTACTCCAACTGTCAGATCCAATAGAACAAGTGTATGCAAAGAGCTTGAACCAAACTCTGCTGCAGACAGAAGTAATGATGCTGATCAATTGACATCTCCAGCCTCTCCTGCTCAGATCCCTTCGAATGTGAGTAGTAGTAATTGAAATAATGTGTGTATAGGAGTAAATCGTTATGCTGTTTGGTGGGACTTTGTTTGTATGCTAGGTGTTGGCATCACCAGAAGTCCTTAATGAGAAAGATGAACAAGGGGTAGAGGATGATAAAATGTCCGGAATTTCTTGGAATGATGATTTAAAGATCTCTAAAGATTCTTCTGGAGTAGTATCTCCTGGAGTTGTATCTCCGCAGGTAGCATCAGATTCAAGCAGCAGAGCAGAAACTGATTCAGAAGCAATTCCCTTTGAAGGGGATAATGTACGAATTGAAGTACCACCTCCACCTGCACCTCCACCACCACCGCCACCAGGTTCCCTTGGACCAATACCTCCACCTCCTCCACCTATACCTGGAGTACCACTGCCTCCTCCACTTCCAGGAGCTCCTCCGGTTCCTGGACCCCCTCCTCCACCTGGAGCACCTCCGTTTTTTGGTGCCTTGGGAGGACAGATGTCTTCTATCTGTAAGTACTATATTAGTAGTTATTTGATATGTAAGTTGTTGGTTTTTCCCTGTTGTAGTACCTCCTAGAAGTACAGTCAACCCTCAATCAAAAATGAAGAGATTTTACTGGCAGACTCTCCCTCCACAACAAGTATGTGTATTCATTTCCTACCAAATTATTGTAATTTTTGCGGAATTTTAAATTAAAAGGTCATGAAATGTGGATGGATGGATTGGTGCGGTGCTGACTACACGGATGCATTAGACCTGTCTAGTTTAGAGACTATGTTTGGTGTGGAAGATTCAAAGCCTAAAACAGATGTTGTACAAGGTATAGTATAATCCTTATGTGTTTACTGTCTCTATTATTGAATTTTGGTTTGTTTAGCTAAAAAGAAACAACAAACCAAGACATTACTGGACACTACCAGAAGTCGAAATATAGAGATATTTCTTCCTAGTTTCCCATTTTCACTAGACAATCTGGAAACAACTCTTTCAGATCAACTAAACAGTGTAGTAACTTCTCTTGGACTTGGTATTGACCACATAGTAGCTTTAAAAAGGTAGGTTCCAGATGTTTAACAACACAAAACAAAAGCTTTATGTGCATTAGTTCATACTAAGACAGCAATACTAACAGTTGAATCAATTATGAGCAGTTTGTATTATGAGTTATATGTATTCATGTGTATTCTTCTCAGAATAGAAGTTTGTAATATATAAGATTTCTTTCTTTATGGTGCAGTAGCCACAGTGAGCATATCGTCACATGCGTATTTCAGCTTTCATGCTCGTATACTCCAATAGGTTATTTAATTTAAAATTCCTATATAGTTTAGAGCTATACAAACTTAGGTGACAAAAGAGAGCGGCTACACAAATTGGGAGTTGAGCATGATAAAAGCACACGAAACCATTACTTTAAAATAGTGAATATCATATATTGGATGAAGGGGTATGGGTTCCCGTAATTTGCTAAAAAATGATTTGAAAGTAGTGAAATTATATAAAAATGATTGACAGTAATTTAGCTTTTGAGTATATTTTATCTTATTTAGAGTGAAATTATGACTTGTTACAGGCTCAACAGTTCAAAGCAAGTCATATCACACTGCCTTTAAAAATAATCATTTTATCAACAAAAAAAATTTTTGTTGTTAATATTGGATTTGGTTTATCCAAAATTGTGCTAAACTGTTCTGAATGAATTGCTATTGTAAATTTTATGCAGCATGCTTGACATATAAAAGTATATTCCCTTTTGACAGCACACTGAAATCTCCCGTTTAGTTTTTAGCATCTCACTGTAGTTACAGTGTATAGTGCACTCTCCCTTTAAAAGCACTGAAGTATAGTTTTTCAGGGACTCTAATGTGAAGTGATTGAACTAGACTCTAATGATGCTAGTAGTGTCCTCTTTTGGTGGCTCTCATAGTCTGATGCATTCTTAGGTGATTAACCCTCAGCACGCATTCGAGAGAGGGTTATAGTAGTCCTTTCTGTTTGTCTGTCTGTCACGCTCTGATTTTAGAGATTACTGACAATTAACAGTTGATTTAGGAATGAACTTACTCGGGACGAAGGTTTAAGACCTTTAATTGTGCTGCTTTTTTTTTTAATTTCGGGCTAATTGTTGAGAAAACATGAAGCTTTCATCTCCACGTAGGTACCAGCTTTTATGAGCAACATCCCCTAGTGTCACGTCATAATCACGTGAGCAAATAATTTCTGCAGTCAGCAGTATAGTTCGCTTTATGCTCATGGAAGTTAACGGAGTTGAAAGAAGTTAAGCTTCACGTTGAAAATGTATGCAGGTGGGTGTTTCTGGCTAGTTTAGCTTCTACTCTTATGAAGACAGCGTTTCCATGTACCACATTCATTGGTCGAGCTATTTTGATACCTCATTAAAATAGCTAACAGATTGCTTGTTCTTTTGGAAGGATATTACATTGTAATAGCTAGGTAGTGTTTAATAGCGCTGAGGGTTCGCACCTTTGGTGCTTCATTAATATAGTTATTAATACCTAATCTAGTTACTAGTTGTTATTAGAGGGACAGGGTTGGAGGAGGGGGAAATTTGCCCCCCTTAGAGGATTTTGTGTCTCACACTCCAATAAAAAAATTTAAAGCTAAAAATATGTGTGCATACCCCCTTGTTCACTCCCCCCGACTATTTTTCTTTAACTATACCAGCAAAACAGCAAGGGTCAACTATTTTGTATCTATTTTCAAGGCAATTTACCAACTTATGTTGTAGTCAAGATGTACCGTACACATGCACATGTACATGCATCAAATGTACACCTGAGAGTGTGTGGCTCATGATGCTAGCTTGCCAATTATAAAAGGAACTGCAGCAGCCTGCCGTGGAGGATCAATTTATTACATTTATAGAAACTTGACTTTTAATCAGATGACTGCTGAAAGCTAGGAATGTTAAACTATTGGTATACTTCGGTACCAGTGGTTTGCAAACTAGCATAGCTAAGTTTAGTTTGTGTTGTTTAGTTCACTTTCACAAAACAAGCATGAGTAAAGACCTAATTAATAGAAAGTTTACTACCTACAAATGAGCAGATACATGTACACATGTATTCACACTGCTATTCTATCATAGTCTCTTACATCTAATTTTCTTTCTTAATCTCTCTGAAGTCAACACCAATGATGTTATTTACTTTTAACTACACCCTGAAAGGAAGTATAGTCATATTTCAGGCTAATTTATTATGAAATTAATTTAAAGGCCACAGATAGAGTCTGCGTGATGTGTTTGGTCTTGTCACAACAATATGTGTAAGAAGTTGTTAGTTTATACTATGTAAATAACTTTACATTATTTTGCAGTTCACTATAAACATGAAACGTATAGTAACAACCATTATTTCAGAAGAATTTTAAGTTATACATGTACACATGGACTGAATATGTACATGCAACATAATTTATAACTTCTAAGTTGTGTACATGTGTGTGTATCATGTTAAGATATCAACCTACAGAAGAAGAAAAAGAACTTTATAAGAATTATAAAGAAGACAAGAGTTTGTTGCAGCAAGCTGATATATTTTTAATGAAGGTCAGTGAATGGAAGTCATGATTATAATAATATGTTGGCTGTACAGTACATTGGATTTGATAATTAGCATGTAGTGTAAATCACATCACTTACTATAATTTTGGTGTGTATGTTAATGCTTCATGAAATTGTTTGACCCTTAACCCTTTCACCGGCACCAGCGCCTATAGGCGATCATGGATGACGTAATGCGGGAAAAAATATTTTCACCCTAAACGCTATAGCTTAGCTGCAGCGTCCACAGCACGACTAATGTGTTGTTCTATTGCATGTATTTTTAGAATAGAAATAGCTACTACGTAACTAAGGTAGTCGGGCAAAAAATAAACTTAACGTTAGTTCGAAAAATGGCGATAAATTTGTCTGTAACTGAGGCAGTGAATCTTGTCTGCGACGACGTTTTCGACTGCGAGCGTGAGAGGGAAGGGGTACAGGAGCTATATAGCTACTGCAGAGGTACTACTGTCCAGGATGGACTTGCTCGCTAAAGCTGTCATTTCATTGCCAGTTGAGGAAAGAGCACTGTAGGTAGCGAACATACCAGCAGCTATGTCAAAGAGGATATGGAACTTGATATTCCAGGTAAGAAAAGCAGCTATTTACGCAGTATATTGGAGGAAAAAGGTAAGTATGGCGCTAATTTGGTCACAGCTGTAAACTCTTTTCTTACAAACTCCCAGCAATGAGTAATGATTTGACTTAGCCACCTTTGCTCTCTGAATTACTTTGGACTTCCTATTCATTCAAAGGATGATGTCTCTACTTCTGCAAGGTCTAGAATATTGAGATGATGGTAATACTGATTATATTGAAAGCATGAAGAAAGGTTGACAAAGTATTGAATGGATGATAAAGGAAGAGTATGAGTAAGAATGTGGCTAGAAGGAGGAGTGAGTGTGTGCAGAGGACTGAAATTGTTAGTAAAATATTCTTGTATTCTTGATGTTCTTCTGCCCAGCTATTGCCCAGCTACCAGTCACGCCTCTCCTGGTGTCATCAGTGAGCAACAGCATTGCTGGCTGTGATAACTGTCTATTATAACAGTAAAAATATCTAATCACGCACAAACAATTGCTAATATTGCACTGGAAGCATACAGATCACTTTGTTATGATATAGTTACATTGTGGTCCCCAAAACCATTTTGTGGTGTGTTGCTAAGCAACCAAATTTGACCAAAAATGTTGAACAATACATGTACTTTCACGTGATATATGGTTGCTAGGTACTTTTTTGAACTCCTGATTTTATATTTATTTTTAAACATTATTCATATAGAAAAAATAAAATAACTGAATTTTATCTGCCGGTGAGAGGGTTAAGAGACTGACGTTGTATGTATAATATGTATACAGGATCCAAGCCTCAGTCTCATCTGCCCAATCTCCTCATGCCTGTTTAATAAACCTTGGTTTAATACTGAACTCGCATTTTTATGCTGTAAATAGGTTTCATATTTGTTTTGTATGTTCTTGTCCATCTATATTCTTTCAAGTTGGGCGAGATTCCCATGCTATCTACACGATTGGATCTCCTACTCACCATTACAGAATTTCCAACTAATTTGGAAGGGTTTCTGCCGGTAAGCTTGGCAACCTAGACACAAGTAGTAAAGTTCAAATTTGATTCTTGTGTGTATGTGGAATGTATGTGGCATAAAATATGATAGACAACTTTCCCAAAATGACATTTCAGCAAGTCAGGCCTATTAATTAGTACCCCTAAATAATGGCTCTATTCCAGCTTTGATGTACTGTATGTACACTTTCTCTTCAACGTTTTTATGATTAGACTTGACCTTGAGATGTTGAAGAAAAAAAGCCCTATACTTACTGCATGTAGTATTGTATAATGGAGTAACTGTACAAGATTCTGTAAGGCATTTCTAATAATTACAAGTACAGCAATGAATGTGATTGTTCTAGTGCAATTTTGTCTTTAATACTTTTTGTATCATTCACTAGAACTATTTTCAGGTGTACATGATATGATGTATATGAAAATATGCATGCAAAAATAGGTTTCACTTTCATTGAAAACATAACTATCACTTAATTTGGAATAACTGTTATAGAAATCAAACCCCAGTCAACCCCAGCCAAACAGCATTGTTTACTTGATGCAAAAAAAGTATTTATCCTAGTACATGTGTATGTACAATTGGGCATCATTGTGTTCAACTGATGGTTACCTTCTCTGTCCCTCAAGGATAATAAAAAGCTTTTTTTTAGCTTTATATACAAAATAATTTAACTGCTATGAAATGTATTGATCGGACTTTGACTTAATTGGAGTAACCATTATTGTTATTGATCATTATTTTTATTAAGATTATTGTTGATTTTGTTTTTGTAAATTAAGACTTTAGAATTAGCCTGGAGTGCAACCAATGAACTAAAGAAAAATACCAGTCTCATTGAAATTATGAAGTTTATTTTGGCCATTGGAAATTATATGAATTTTGGAACTAAACAAGGTGCTGCTTATGGATTTAAACTATCTGTTCTTCCTAAGGTACTTATTAGCTCTACATAAAGTATGTTGACATTTTGAAATAATTGACTATAATTTAGGAGCTTTGAAATCTTTGTTTAGTGTAAAGTACCCCTATAGTTTTAAAGTATGCTTAGTCTCATGATCGAGTTTATATATATATATATATTATATTAGCTTGCAGAATCATTTGGGCAAGATAAGAAGACAACTTTAATGCATTATCTTATTCAGCAAATTCATGCACATAAGCCGCAACTTCTGGCCATAAGTGAGGAGCTTGAATCAGTTTCTAAATCAGCAGATGGTAAGTTTGTTTGTTTATTATTGCTGATGAGAGAATTGAATTTGTTGATTGGGGCAAAGCTATGCCACACGGTCATTACACTGCAAGGTGCTGGTTATTATAGGTACTCCAGCCATACCATAGACACAAGTTGTAAGCACCCACTTTTTGTTAAGCGCTGCTTTTTTTTGTTTTTGTTTTTGTTGTTTTTTCTTCTTTTTTTCTTTTTGTTTTTGTTAAGTGCCTAATTTCTTCTAGGTTTATAGCACTTTTTATAAGCGCTGTATGCATCTCATCTAATGCTGGTTGGTGCTCAGCCCCAGTTTAAAGTTACCACTCTCTGTTAAAGACCCATTTTTAAAGATGTCCTTTTCCTTAGCGTTTAGAGTTATAAGCGGGGACTCTTAACTCACATCTATAGGTAGATTAATATACATGGGAACTATGGCTATATTACACATGTTAGTGGTAACTACATTTATCAGCTTCCTGGCTTAACTTCACTTGTATTGCCTCAGCAGTGCAGTTACAAAAAAATTTGATTGAGTTTTATAGCAGTACATTTTCACAGGTATCACATTCATAAAATGTCATGATTTATTGTGTCGTAATCATAGCTACTTTACTCTTCTTGCACTCTAACTAAAAGTTTCGTTCAGCGATATTGTCAAGGTTTCCCATCAGCCTGTGTATTTATTATTGGGGTCTTTGCAATGTCAAGTGTGTGTACATTTTAACCAATGTTACCTTTTATTATTTTGCAGTGTCAATCACTGGTATATCAGCTGAACTAGAAGGTAAATTATATCCTATATCATTTGACCACAAAATATGATAATTATTATTTTTTGTACTACAGTAATGCAAAAAGAATTGGATAAAATTGATAGATTTGCCAGCAAAATAGTGGATCAAGCTCAGTTAACACAGTCAGCTGCTAAAAAACTGACAAAAGAAGTCAAGGTTGTTGAATTACTTTTTACATTCTCTATAGAAGCTCATTCCACTTATAATAGTTTGCTGGAGTTGATTTAGAATGTAATCAAGGGGAAGCAAGATTAACATTGCACTGTCTCATACGGTCACATCTTTCATACATAGTTAAAGAGATGGAAGAGGATATAGGGGGAACATAGGAGCTAGTTGGGAATATTGTAATGTATAAGTTGTATGTATATTGTGGTGAAATTGTTGTTTAAGTTTTACTTGCTATATGCTAAGTAAGCTTGCTTCTTTAAATCCTAGTCAATACTTGTATGTCTCTGTTAAGTATAGTTTCTCTCAAATGAAACTTATAAGACCTACTTGCAAACTACCCTCACTGACAAATATTTTTCTAGCTTTAAGTACCAGACTATACTTAACAGTTGCAATAAATGTATGTCATTAAGCATTCACAATCACACCGTCCTTTTTCACTTTTACCTTGCTTTTTCACTTTTACCTTGCTTTTTTGTTGAAAATTACAATGGGGGCAAAAATGATCTTAAGAAAGGTGGCCACCTCCCCCACCCCCCTTTTAAAATAATTCTTAAGTATGTATATCATACGTTTTATATGATTTTTTTCCCCAGGAATTTACTTCAAAATATAGAGAACAATTATTCGAATTGAATGTGAAGGGAATAGAAATGAATGATAACTACAGAGAACTTTTGGTGAGACTTTTTGAAAAAACGCTTTTAACCATTTTCTATTATTAATTAATTAATTTTTTTTTTTGTTTTTTTGTTTTTTTTGCAGAGTAACTTTGGTGAGCCTTTGAGCACAGACTCGGAAGATTTCTTTGGAGATATTGTAAAATTTCTTAATCAATTTAAACGCATTCAATTGGAAATGTTTCCTCCTCCCAAAGTGTAAGATAAAGCTTAATGGTGAAATGAGATGTGTGTCATTAAGTAGATTTACATATCATACAGTAAGCAGGTTTATTCAGTTTCCTGATGAAATTCTTTATGCTGAATGAAAATCTGTAAAAATAACTGTAAATAGTTTACTCATAATTCAAACAATAGCAACATTATTTATATTATATGGAAGTGTTTGTGTATTTTTATTATTATTAATATATGATCTAGGGACAGAAAGCATATGCCTACTTATCGTTGGTAATGTACAGCAAATTATAGTTTTAGGCTTCACTATTTGTGACTTTGTAAGCAATAGTTTTTTTTTATTTAGTTTTTTTTATCTACATTATAGTCAGATGTCACCAAGACCCCCAAATAACAAGGCCAAGGTGGATACTAATGTTGACAAGTCATGTGAAGAACCTGATGGTCCTGATAAAGTGAGAAAATTTCTATAAAAATAATGTGTCTTGTATTAAGTTGTATATATGTAATAGTTAGAGCATAAGCGCTTAGGTACTGGTGGATTTAGTGCACTGAAGCCCAAGGGCCGTAGGCCCGAGGGCTGTGTGCACTAAATTCACCAGTACCTAAGCGCTTATGCTCAAACTATTTTAGATCATGTTTACGCATGCCCAGTTGCCACTAGCAACTTTGTTTATCAGCATTTTCGCAGAAATGACTAAAGGCAAAAAAAATAGTGCACACTTACCAAGTTAGTACACCTAGTAACTATAGCAACGGGAACTAAATATATATATATATATATATATTTTTTTTTTTTTTTTAACTTAAAAATACTTTTAAAAGAATCATTTAGACAGAAAAATATGACAGGTGTACATATATAGGACATGACATTATGGTGTACTCAAGCAACCATGAAAACACTGCTATTCTTTTAAGATTAGGCAAACGGACAAACAGTTAGACTGTTGTAGCTCCCAAGCATCTGAAGGTTACTAATTATAATTTGAGATTAAAATAACTGTATAATTAAGTTTGCTTTTAAGCGGAAAATCTAATGCAATAGATTGATGATGAACAATCACACACTATGGCTGTTACATCATTTCGTGTTTTTCTCATTTTTTTGACCCATGTATTTAAGAATGCACACATCACATTGACATCAGTACTGATGGGTAAAATGTCAGCACCGACGACAGCAACGGGTATGTGTGTGTGCTCATGAATTCGTATGTGTGTGCACTCACGAATTCAACTAACAGTGCACACACATACGAATTCATGAGCACACACACATACCCGTTGCTGTCGTCGGTGCTGACATTTTACCACCTGGCTTAGCTAATTGATTATTCTGAATAAATGTCGTCGTCACTACTGACAGGCAAGGATATTATTATATAGATATGTATGATCAAATTACAGTTTCTTACACTTGCTATCCAATTTGCAGCTTGTAGTTAATGTTTGCCCAAGTTTTGTACCCGAGATAGAAAGTACTTCAGATGCTCGTTTCAGCAGTTTCTAATATTTATGTAAGAATGAACATAGTTGCTACAATAAAAGTATTGTACTCTACATCATACGCTGAAAACCCTGTATATATGTACAGGTTTGTATCTATATATTGAGTGGTACTTAATAAATATGTTGATGCATAAAAATGTTTGCTTTGTGTTCATAGGCAAAGACTAGTATGGTGCCAGTTTCAAACCACCAATCACTTAATAATAAAACTCCGGTAAGATTAGCTAGGCTTGATTTTATTGAAAATATATATATATATATATACATTATTTGGTGCAGACTACTGTCTCTTCTCAAGCACCAGTGATGTTAGAGACAGATAATAAGCGATTACAGGTAAAAACAATAACTTAGTTATTGTAAGTTCAATATTTTTTGTTTGATATCAGGGAAAAACTGTAAGAAAACATGGTGGTAATAAGAAGTTACACCCAAAGGAAGGACAGATGGAGAAAAAAAATAGAAATGGTCGGTGGCAAAGAAGACACTTTGAATTAGAAAGAGGACAATTGCATTATTACGAATCAAAAGGCCATAAATATGGTGATACAATCAGATTACAAGATATACCAATTGAACTGGATACCACTGACTCAAGAGTATTAGTTCTTAAGACACCCAACCGTGTTTTGTATTTGCGTGCAGACACATCACAGTCTGCCAGTGAATGGATATCAGCATTAAAGAGTCATGCTCAAGCAGGAGTGTAATAATTTATTCCTTTTAGTAGAAGTATTTGTGTTTACATTTTTAAATCAGCTTTCATTATTATTTTTTAATCACTATGAATTTGTTACCTTTCTCACTAATACTTAAAATACCATACAATAATAAAATCTGAATAGTCAATGATTTCAGCTAACACATTAGTGACTGGTATAAGTGAAGTAAAATTAGTAGCTAGTTCCCTCTGGTGGTTGTGGCAACTTGACATTTTCTTTGGCAGTCATAGATCTACACCACAAGAAGATAGTATTGAATGTAGTAAATGTAAATATCAGTTTTAATTACCTTTTCAATTCTGAAAGTACTGTCTTTATGGTATATGATGGTTGCCATTTACCTAGCACAGGAACCTCTCTCTTTTAAAGAAACAAAAATACCAGTTAATTACTGTTCAGTGATGGATGAATAAAACAGTTTTCAATGAACAAACGGTGTGTGTGTGTGTTGTTCCTTTTACATTATAAATGGTACATCAAAAGAGTGTAAGCTACACTTTACTAGACTGTAACTGTTTAGGTAAGTGATTTGATGCAGGCCTTATGTAGTATTAAATATGTGTATATACAACATCTACATAAACTATAGATTCAAATAAAACAAAATGACATAAACACCTCGACAATCTCATTGTGCGGGACCGTCCAGATCTTGTCCCGATGAAGTTGAGTATACCAGTTAGCAAGTAGCTAATGTCAGATCCCTTGAAATATAGACTCACTAGCGAGTAAAGATTAATACCAACAGGTGGCAGTGTACAGAGTAACTGACATTAATATTAAAATATTGATAACTAACAAAAATGATGCTTTGTTTACTGTTATAAACAAAAGAGGAATGACATCGACGATCGACGACATCGACGACTAACGCCGAGGACATCGACGAGGTTAAAACTGAGTATGCGCGTATGAGTGAGTATGTAACAGAGTGAAGCTAGCTAATAAGTTATGAAGATATGTCTTGTGGAGGGCTAGAACCCGAACATTCTCCGGGGGGGAGTGTGTTTTCTTCCAATAAGGGTACGAGTTTATGAATGGCTCTCCTGTAGACTCCTTTTTGAGTCTTTACAGTAGCAACTCTGACCAAACCGTGTGAGTTTGAGTTACTTTTCCCAATGGCCATGATCGAATAAAGAGATCAGAATCTTTGATGATCACTATATCACCCACTTGTAGTGATCGTTGAGGCTGCTTAAACTTGCTAATTCTGTTTAGCTGAGTAATGTAGTCACTGCTCCATCTTTGCCAGAAGTCCGCTACAAGTCGTTGTTGCAAGTTCCATCGGGTAAGTCCATTTATTTTGCGTGTTGTAAGATCAGGAACAGGAACTGACTTGAGTGCTTTGCCAATTAAAAAATGACCAGGGGTGAGAACCTCTATACCGTCATCTGAAGAAGATTCCAGAGGAACTAGAGGGCGGCTGTTGAGAACTGCCTCTATCTCAACTGTGATTGTATACAGTTCGTCCATAAACAAGTTGTGAGAGCCTATCACTTTGTTGAGAAGTAGCTTCATCGATTTCACAGCAGCTTCCCACAGTCCGCCAAAGTGTGGAGATCGAGCTGGAATATGGGACCATTTGATATTTTTAGCTGTGCAAAAACGAAACACGGCATCCTGAACTGTAGTCGAATTTAGAGCACCGATAAAGTTCGTACCATTGTCGGTGGTAAGAGTTTCGGGACAACCTCGACGAGCCACAAAACAACGGAGAGCAGCAAGAAACCCTTCGGAGGAGAGATCTCGGACGACTTCTAAGTGTACGGCTTTCGTGGCCATACAGACGAAAACACAGATGTAAGTTTTTACCAACGTACGTGCTCGAGTATACCCACGCTTGATCATAATAGGACCAGCGAAATCAGCTCCGGTATGGTGGAATGGAGAAGTCGGTGTGACTCGTGTAGCTGGCAACTGACCCATGAGTTGAGTAGTCGTTCGAGAGTAGGTCTTTCTGCAGCGAACACAGGCTCTAGAGACACTCTTTGCAAGGTGCTTGACTCCAATCACATGAAACCGTAGAGATAAAATAGCAAGCAAGGCACTAGGGCCAACATGCAAGTTATCAACATGTAACTGGACACAGATTAACTTAGAGAGTCTATCAGATCGATGTAGGATGATGGGATGTTTCTGGCTGACAGTCAAAAAAGAATTCTCCAAACGTCCACCAACACGAATTAGACCTTTCTTATCTAGATATGGGTGGAGATGAAAAATCTTGCTCTGTTGAGAAACTTTTCCAGTAGCCTGAAGTGAGACAAAATCAGCCTCGAAGCAGCGTTCTTGACTGAGCTTCACCAGTTTAGTTTCTGTGTTCTGTAATTCCTCCAGAGACAACTGTGGTGACTGAGTTCTGGAACTAGGCAATAACCTGCAGTTGGTAACAAAACGTATACACCATGACAAAACCCTTTTAAGGTGAGTGTATGAGGAAAAATCCTCAGTGATGTCTTCTGGAGGAGGAGAGGTAATCAGAACTGCAGCCTTAGTCTCAGTTAAAATCTTCTGATTCCTCCAATCAGTACGACATGGCCACAGAGAAGGAGATTCGAGCAGCCAAGGAGGACCTTTCCACCATAGATCATGTGAAATCAGTTCACTTGGAGATGCTCCTCTGGATGCCACATCAGCAGGGTTGCAGTCTGTAGGAACATGTCTCCAATGTGTGGATGGAATACGGCTAACTGTGTCCGTGACTCTGTTACAGACATAAGACTTGAGCTTTGCAGGTGGAGTAGACAGCCAACACAGTACAATGGTTGAATCACTCCAGGCATATATATCTGTAAGGGAAATAGAAAGAGCATTAGAAACAGTAATAAGAATTTTACTTAACAACTGAGCTCCACAGAGTTCTTTTCTTGGAGTGGTAGATCCACAGATAGGAGTGACTTTAGTCTTGGCTATCAGCAGTGAAGTTGAGACAGATGTGTCTGAGTAGACAGCTCGTAAGTAGACAACTCCAGCATAGGCAGAATCTGAAGCATCACTGAAGCCATGCAGTTGGAGACTTCTGACTTGCTTTCCCTTTTCCAGGTGATAGCGTGGAAAAGGATGTGAAGTTATGAGAGAAAGCTCCTCTCTCCATTTTTTCCATTTATGAGAAATGTTTTCTGAGACAGTATCATCCCAAGCCAACTTCAATTTCCAGAGTTCTTGGAGCAAAACTTTGACTACAATTGTACAGGGAGCAAACCATCCAAGAAGATCGAATGTTTTGGCAACATCTGACGCTATTTTTCTCTTTGTTGGTTCGTCATCTACATTGAACGTGGGAGTTGAAACGTGAAGAGTGTCCTTCCTGGTGTCCCAATGAAGGCCAAGAGCCTTGTGGCATTCTGCTGGAGGGGAGATAAGCTGAACACCGTCGTCCTCTCGCATGTTCGTAGGAACATTTTTCACCACGCTAGCGTCGTTCGATCTCCACTTCCTCAGCCACATACAAGCGCAACGCAGAAGAGCAATAAGTTTCTCTTGAACCTCGATCGCTTCCGTTGAGGTTGCGGCTCCAGTTAGGCAATCATCCACATAGAAGTCAGCGATGATCTTAGCAGCTCTAGGATATTGCTCTTGATGGTCTTTAGCTACTTGACGCAGAACTTGAGTAGCCAGAAATGGAGAAGACGTCACTCCAAAAGTAACTCTCGTCATTCGCATGTCAATGACACCCTCCCCCCGGGGAGCTGCTTGCAAGAAGCGGTGCAAATCCCGGTCATCCTTGTGTACTTCTACCTCACGGAACATTTTGGAAATGTCAGCACTCATACCAATAAGGTGAGTTCGAAAACGAAGAATGACATCGGTGAGCATGGGGTAAAGGTTCGGGCCAGGAAGCAGAATGTCGTTTAGAGAGAATCCAGACGTGGTTTTGGCCGAAGCGTCAAATACTATTCGGAGTTTAGTAGTTGTACTGGACAACTTGACAACACCATGAGAAGGTAGGTAGAAAACTGAAGATTCCGGCGTAGCCAGGTTATCAACGGGAACAGGTTCAGCATGACCTAGTTCCTCGTACTCCTGTAGCGCTTGAGTGAAATTCTTGTACTTTCCCTTACGTTGGAGCGACTGCCGATTTTGATAGAATCTTCTGCTGGCTTGATCACGAGAATCACCTAAGGAAAAAGGAACAGACTTAACAGGTAAGCGAACAATGTACCTACCCTCCTCATTTCGACTGTGGGTCTTTTGGAAATGATCTAGAGCTTGAAGATCCTCCTCCGAGAACTGTTTGTTATCCAAGGGTGCTTCCTCAGTTTCCCAAAATGCAGTCAGTAGATCGTCAGTAGTGGGATCAGAGGCATGGGAATGTAGACACAGGTGAGACTGAAGTGGAGGGGGTTCAGGAATACACTTTCCTCGGATAGACCAGCCAAAAACTGTCTCCCAAGCGTGAAGAAGGCCATCCTGTGAAGAGCGTCTTCCGGTTAACATAATTGCATCGAGTACGTCGGACCCTAGTAGCATGTCAATTCTGCCGGGATAGTCGAAGTTAGGGTCAGCCAATTGTAAACCCTGTAGAAAAGATCGATTCCTGACACCTTTAAGGTAGAATCCAGGCTGGTCATTAGTGATTTTATTGATTATCACAGCTTTCAACAGAATGGATTGACGTTTATCAGGAACCAAGGAGAGTTCAGCTTTGAAGTTGCAGCCAGGAACCGCAGTTTGGGCTATTCCAGTGAGATGAGTGGGCTCACGAATCTTTTCTACCTTCAGTTGTTGGGCCAGTCGAGAGGTCATAAAGGACATATGTGAACCACTATCAAGTAGAGCTCGTGCTTTCTGAAGTCGTCCTCTAGATTCGACAGTAACTTGGCAGATTCCCAGGAAAACTTTGGGCTCGAGTGGATCTCGGTCAGTCGAAGAGGTGTGGTTATTATTCGAAGCCGTCGTCGTAGCTGGCTGTTGATTGGAGACTTGTCGATCAGGTGTTTCGGAATTTCGAGCGGAACGTTGACGGTGCAACAGTGAGTGATGTCGACCTCCACAGACCCTACATGACTTAAAACTAGGACAGTCTCTAGAAGCATGATTAAAAGATAGACAATTTGAACATACCCTAAGTCTTGAGACTGTATTGGATCTCTCCTCTACTGACTTGGTCTTGAAGGCGGCACACATATAGAGTGGGTGATTCCCATCATGGCACAAGGAACAGTTGTTTTCCTTACTAACATGGAAAGAGGTGCTATGCTTTCCCTGTTTCGCTGGTTGGGCAGTAGGACCTGGCGAGTCCAACGTTCGTCCTTGTAGACCCATCCGATATTGCTTGAGAAGTTCAACCAGTCTGTCAGTAGTTGGAGTAGTCTTTGAATCGGCAGTTTTCTCCGTCCAGTAACGAAAAAATTCGTCAGGCATGTGAAGTTCAGCAATAACAGTGAACAAAGTGTCGAGTGACACTACTCCACATTTCTTCATGGTAGCGACAGTACGCTGAATAAGTGTGATGAGTTGACCGATTCCCTCATTGGTAAGTTTCCAGTTGTGTTTAATGAAACTCTGATGAATGGTGCGACTGGTGACTCGTGGTTGGTCGTAACGTTCTTTTAGAGCTTTGACAGCAGCGTTGAAATCTGAACCACGCCGAGTGTGCGAGTCAATGATCTCTTTGCCTTCCTCACATTTTATTGTCATTTGTAAGAAAGAAAGTTTATCAACGTCAGTAAGAGTAAGATCTTTGTCCAACACGTTGTTGAACTTCTCCCAGTATGGACGCCAACTTCCATTGTCTCCATTGAAGCTGGGTAGTTCGATGCGAGGTAGACGATCAAATTTGGAAGTTAACTGAGGTTTGACTTCCTTTGAAGCAGACGCAGTGTCGTCTGGATTATCGCTGTGGTACCTCTCCCACAGTGTGGTAAGGTCTAGATGATACTTCTGTAAGGTGTCCATTAGTCCAGGACGATCCTTCAGAGGAAAAGCAAGTGCTTGAAGTTCTTTGAGCTTGACGTTGAGCTCAGTGAGTGCAGTCTTTACGCCGTAATTGGAAACAGTTGGTTGAACAGTGATAGCATCGATAGTAGATTTGGCTAGGTTGCTCTGCTGAAGAACCCGAGCTGCTGTTAGCTGTTGTGTGAGTCCCTTGCGGGTAGCAAGCATCTTACAATGGTTAGCATGGTGTTCATCTTCCTCTTTCTCAATGTTTTCCTCCTTGATGTGGACAAGAATTGCATTCTGAAGAAGTTCAGCGATGGAAATGTTTTCCTTGATTTTCTCCAGATGGTGTTCAATAGATCCTATGTCCAAATCTTCAATCGGTTGTGCTGTGCAATCCTTGCAGTAACGCTCGTTCCTTGTGGCGTCTCTACGGTTATTCGTTCGACGTCGTTTCAAAGAAGTCAAGTCTTCTTCGCGTAGAATCAATTCGAAGCGAACTAAATCCTGTCTCGTCGTCATGGTAAATTACACCAAGGAATTGTGAGGAAGATAAAATATAGAGAATAAAGAACACTTTATTACACTAGTCGAGTAACAAAGTATCCGGCTCGAAGGACCAAAAATGTGCGGGACCGTCCAGATCTTGTCCCGATGAAGTTGAGTATACCAGTTAGCAAGTAGCTAATGTCAGATCCCTTGAAATATAGACTCACTAGCGAGTAAAGATTAATACCAACAGGTGGCAGTGTACAGAGTAACTGACATTAATATTAAAATATTGGTAACTAACAAAAATGATGCTTTGTTTACTGTTATAAACAAAAGAGGAATGACATCGACGATCGACGACATCGACGACTAACGCCGAGGACATCGACGAGGTTAAAACTGAGTATGCGCGTATGAGTGAGTATGCACTTATGAGTGAGTATGTCAAAAGAGTGTAAGCTACACTTTACTAGACTGTAACTGTTTAGGTAAGTGATTTGATGCAGGCCTTGTGTAGTATTAAATGTGTATATACAACATCTACATAAACTATAGATTCAAATAAAACAAAATGACATAAACACCTCGACAATCTCATTCAAAATGATCATTTCCAATATTATAATTTCAAAAGTCACATTGTTGTGGATTGTGGTGTAACAGGTGCCATTCTAAACATAGGTCCAAAGATTAACTACATGTACACCTACCGGTACAACTTCTCCACTATCAGTGACACCTCTTAAATTGATTCTTGTTTGAAAATGCACTTTAGGTGGTTCATTAGGATATTTATCACCACAATATATTTTCAAACTGTATATGCGCCCCTCGAAAGCACACTAGAAACACATAATAGTACAATTATATCCTAATAATTAGATAGTTTTAATCAAGCTGTAAAACTTCAAAACAAAAACAAAATTTGTGCTGGTTTAAGGATGGTGTCACATCTGACCACTATACTGAATTTTAACTTAATACTACTTATAAACTTTCTCATTCTGTCATGTACTTCAGCGGTAGTGATAACACGTTCTTGTATTTGAGGCATGTCTATTAACTTTTATCTCCAAACAAGTTAAACTGCCGTTATTCTCCTTTCATTAAAAAAGAAATCAATAGTCTAATATAACGTTCCTATTTTTTATACATTGCCGATGTAGTACTTCCCGTAAAAATAAAAATAAAATAGAATTGGAATTTTATAAAATGGCTATCGGAACAAATGCCACTTAATGTCTGTTTGCCCTAATTTTTTTTTGTAGTATGGGGTTTCTGAATCTCTAAATTCAACAAGGTGAATAAACATTCACTGTATCTGAAACCTGTAGCAAATCTTGAGATTATCGGATCTCGCTTGCTACCAACTACTTAAAAATGTAACAACAAAATTAAACAATCAGTTAAGAGTAGCAAAATTACTTAATTTACCCTTGGAGGGCCTATTATCATTCCATTCCAATGATACAAGTTCATGTCATCATCGTGTTCAAGTCCCCAACTAATAGTGCCATCACCACCACCTTTTTGTCCATCTTCTAACTCTTCTAACAATCTAAAATTCCTAGGAACTATGTAAAATAATGAATATAAGGAAATGTTTTGTTGAAAACACATATATGCTATAATAGTTGTGTAACTCAACTATATTTAAAAATACAACTCGTAAGATTTCTGACTTAATGAGGCTCTGCCTCAACTGAGATATAACTTAGCCGATTTCATTATATTCATGTACATTATTAATTAATATAATGAGGTACAAGGTAGTGGAAAAAAAATCTCTTCAACAAAAGACCATTACAACTTCCACAAAGAAACGATACAAAAAAAAATCATGTTCAATTTGGCACACTTAAATTATGTATGGTTTAGGTACACCCCAGCAGTCTAAACAGCGTTGAAATGAAAATTAGAAAAAGGGGCCTAATATTTTTTTTTTGTTTAATTCTATAAGAATACATTAAAGTTTTGAGGCAGGTACCAACTTGATCTCTACAGGGGAAGCATCAAACTAGTTTTCTTTTACGGCACAATAATCTGTACGTCCAGGTAGTAAATTTGATGTGATAAGACTAATGAATCAATTTTATCTCAATAATTATAATAAGGAACATTTATTAGGCCACTGACATGTGACCAAAAATTCATAAGTGTTATAGCCCAGTGATATTTATTTTTATTCTCTGTTCACTAATACATTGGCACTCACAATAATAAATTCAATGCAATACAGTTTTTTTTTGTATGAAGAATTGTAGGTTCTCTTTAGTTAAACTATGTCCCTAAGTCTATTTACTACAATAAAGCTACATAAGTGATTATGAGTCAATAATGACAATAACCTAGCAATGAAATATCATTTAATACACCAAAGATGTACTCATTTCAGATAGTCTCGTGGCTATACCCTATTTTACTATGGGGCTAATATAATGAAAAAGTTGTTCATGTGGTTATGGTTAAACTGCTTGGCATACCGCAAAGATTCTCACATTTTTAAAGATTCTGCAAGTTTACAAAATGTGAAGGTATAATTTGGCACACATCTATTTGTGTTTGAGCTAACCTTAATGTGTAGTTAAAGCTACCCCAACTATTAGATCGCTAAATGTCAGTAAAGCAAATCCTTCCTGATCTACCTGCAGCATATAGCTGTGGTGTCTCTACCTATTTCTATATGATTAAAAAAAATAATTCAAAATTTTATGGCCTCGAGAGATTACTTCTAGTGAACATAGTGCAAGATAACCTAGAGCATAGACAATAATAATAATAAATTAGGAACTGCTTTAAATCAATAGGAAAAGGGTTTGATTTAGTTAATGTATAGATGAGAGAATCACTACAGTAGGATACACAGAAAAATTCCGAATTTCCATAGAACGGCCGTTGCACGACTAAAAAATGGGGAAAAAACGGTACGCCGTTTGTTAAAAAACGGCCGTTCCGTTCGACCGCGTTACCGTTTTAATCTTTCTCGTTCACCGTATGTCTCGCTCAAAAAAATATAAAAAATTGTTTATCCAATAAAACGTTCCGATTTTTTGTTTATAGGCTCCAGAGGCGGAGCTTTTCGGGTAAAAAAAAATTGAAGCCGTCCTATTCGAAGTAGTCTCGCGGAGAATTGTTAGTTCGACCACCGCACAGTATCGACGTTTTCTCGAAGTTAGGGCCTTCTCCGGCTTAGATTTTTTACTACTGGAGGTCCATCAGTAGCTAACAGAAGATCTACGAACCTCGTTATAGCTCTGTGCCCATCGGAATTTCGGTCTGCAACTTCATTGAAGCAAGTTGCTATAGAAGAGTTTCTAGCTAGAAAATATCTGTGAATCGACGGGAAATGCTTCACCGTTTTTTACCGTTTTAGTAAATGGTGTCGGCCGTTTAGTCAAAACGGTACGGAACGCAACGATAAAAACTACGCTAAAAAGACTACCATTTTACGGCCGTACTACGGAACGGAATACGGAACTTTTTGTTGTCTCCTACTGTACATGTGTTGTATAGGTTGCATCACAAGGCGGAGGTTGTTATGTGATTTACATGACCAAGAGGCATAAATTCCATATGAAAGAAACGGAATGGTGCAATCGACTTGCACCATCGCTCAAGGAAATGCAGTCTTGATTGGACACTTCACTTACTTTCACTCCCTAGGAGGTGGCCATATAATATATTTACCGCAAATTGAGCAATCTGACTGGACGGTTTGAACAAAACATGGTACAACCATTATTAACATTCCTTTGACATTTATGGCAAGGGTAAAAAAAATGGGGGTGTTTGAGCATCCTCTAGCACTACACCCATATTGACAATGGTAGGCTGAATCCATCAATTAGGTAGGACGTACGCCTTTTATGTGCTCAGGAATGTCAAGCTAAAAACAAGCCCTAAATGAACTCTACTTAATCTTAAGTTTTATGTAGCCATCCAGAGAAACTACGTACTCACCCACAACATTGGCCATACTCTATCCAAGAACTAGTTACAACACTTCAGCTTCTACTCGTCGACCCACTAAGACTTCGACGGCAATTTAAACAAGACAATCCTCTATCTATCTCCCCACGGTTATGTTCGGTTGGGGATGAGTGGGCGGCGTAAACCAAGATAGGAGGAGGGTGTGGTCAAACCGTGTGGCCTTTTATTCAACTGCTGAGTTTCATCGCCATATGACGTCGGAAGGTAAGCTTCCCGGATCTGGCTTACTGAAGCCTAAGAATGGTATAGAACATAGTCTGGCAAAATCCCCCTTTCATTGCTTCGTTGTCTATAGTAGATTTTGTGTGGCTTAAGCCTATTTATTAATTTGTATACTGGACCTCAAACTGTATTGAACATTTTGAAATATCTTACCACTTTTCTAATTAACAGTTTGCGGTTTAGGTATTCTGTTGTCCAATTTTTGGTATGATTGGATAGCTCTCAAATTCACCAACAGTGTAAATAGCAATTATTTGTAGTGCAGTGTGGGTTAGTTCTAATGTGTGTGTGTGTGTAATTTGTATGTTTAATCCTTGTAAGCTAGGTTTGCCTAAAAATAGTCATGAATAGTCTATTCACTAATTTCTAAATCTAATTGAGTTGTCTAGATAATGGGTCATAGATAGAACAATACTTACAATTAATCGCATCACCTATCAAAGGAGGAAGACGTTTCAATGTAACAAAATACTTAGCTTAGCTGAAGATACCTTCTATGAGTATGTTATAGTGAAAAGATTCTGTGTCCTTTCGACTAAACAGAATGACAATTTGCCCAGGCTTTCAATGGTAGCTCTGATGTAGTGTAATAACTCCTTTGAACATTGTGATAATGTTTGATCATTTTTTACATGGATATGGAATGTTGTCTTCTTACCAACACAACACCAAAAATTCTTGAAGTTCTGGATGAACAAGGAGCAGTTGCGAACACAAATCATCAGTTGAAATTGTGAACTTTTGTATCTTTACCCTCAGTGTCTGAGTGAAAAGAATGACTTTTTATAGTCTGCATTGATAAGGTGCTATAGTAAAAATATTGTCAGCATTGCCAGCATAAATTCTAAAGTCAGGTTGATAGATCAAAATATTAAGTTTCAGAAGTTTTAACAGTACACATAAAAGTTACAAACACACATTGACACAACAGGATTTAGAACAATTGAGGGGAAAAAAGCTTAATTAAACTTTTTAAAATAAATAAATACCAAGCTTCATTTCCATAATGCGTTGCCTAGCACTTTGAAAACTAAGGTCACTGCTTTTAGATTACATCCATGAATTGAACATTGCAAGTACGTATTGGTCAAATTTGAAATGTAGGGGCAAGCAATTCTTGGCATTTTGAGAGAAGAATAGGCATGTTACCCTGTTTATCATCAACAATAAGCAAATTGGAATAATTTAATCATTGTTTTATTTTTAATATGAGTATTTTTTTTTAAATTAATTTTGTTATTATTAATCACTTCTAAAATCTTGGAGGGGGGCGGGGTTCAGATTTTTCCTCAATAACAAATAGAAGTAGCCATGAAGTAGTAACAGGGGCCTGTTACCTGATAGTATAATGTGATTAAAAAAATGTTGTGGAATATAACTTTATTGACTTGTAATCTGCCTAGCCATCTAGAACCTCTATACTTTTTCATTAAGGTAATATTTTGTATATCAAGGTTTGTGGTGGTTTTAACTGTGTCTCTCTAAATTGAATACAGTTAAGTATAACTCATGAATATTAATGAGCTTATGGACAAAGACTACCTTGAGCACATTTCTATTGGTTAGATTTTGGTAGATTTTTAATATGTTGAACGTGATGTGGAACAGTACCAGTATCGATCAAAAAGCCTTTGTAGCAATTATTTTAGAGTCAAACCTTAAAATTACTGGACTAAATTGATTTACAAGCTATTGCGGCAGGGCAATTGTGATATTCCTCCACTACAGCTGATTATGGGTGTGACCCTGAGGCATCATTTTCAATATTTGACCAGATAATTAGATGTGACAGCTCAGTAACCAAATTCACAGCTAAATTCTAGGGTTGGCCAAGTGCTACATCCTTGTCTGAATCAAAAAGTAGTGGGTGGATTGCTCAAATTAGGAAGCCAGGACTTACCTGTACTTGCATCACTGTCACCAACTGCTGAAGCATTCACTGACAGGAGAGCGCATTAGCAAACTTGTTTTTTTTTTGTAAAGTGCATCATAACTTGTTAGAGGTTATTGATGGATCAACAAATAGAATATGTTGCCATTGCAGCCAACGATGCTACCTGACATCCTCTAGCTCCCTGTTACATTATACAAAAGAGCATAAACATTTGCTTGCCTTGCTTGTCACACTTTAAGGTAAATTTTGTTTGGCATCACTAATAATGAAGCCAAGTATTTCAGTGATTAGCATTCGTACAGTAGTGAGATTTAATCACATAGTAAAATTGTTTTTTCATTTTGTTAATTACTGTTTAAGATTAATTGAGAATTATAGAGTCAATGGTCACTTGTTATTTGTACTATCTATAACAAGAAGCTGTATATTAGAATTGTGCGTCTTTTTGTGTCAGCTTTTCCAGGTTTTGTGTACGACAAAGAAAAAAAATGTTATTTTAAAATTCTACCGTCACAGTTTAGAAATCATGACATGAAACTAGAAAGTAAGAAATGTTCATCGCGGGAATGTAATCAGAAAAAAGATGTGTATATTAATGTTTCAATATATAAAATGCTGCAGTCCAAATATGTTTGGTCAAAAGACAGTGCACATTCAGAGCGGTAAGTTTGGCTGTTTTCTATTTTTACAATGCATACATGATAAATAGTTTTTAAATCACTGCACATACTGCTAAAATATTAAAATTATTTGCTAATCAATTTATTGTCCTTAAAGGGTAAATTACAAAGATTCTTATTTTACGTTTATATACTGTGTAAATATACTTCAGAGTTATTGTCCTCATAATCTTTGTGGTTAAATAATGAATGAAGTGAGAAAAATTATTTTTTGCAGGCGGTTGAAAGAACACTTGGTACCTGCTATAAAAAGCAAACCTCTCAAACTATCATCTGAGCAAGACTTTCAATATAAACATATTTTAGTAAGGGATAGCCAGAAGTTTGTGTATACATGTATATGTTATATTTTCACAGGCATTATATACTTCAGTTGAAATTCCAATAATCTTATATTTGCGTAGAAATTGTTCTCAAAAATTTGTCAGCCTTTTCTTATGTTATTTTATTATTTCATATTTTTTACTAAATTTTAAAAAGTACACTGTATAGTGCAACTACATAAAACACAACCTTAGAAAGAGGTGATCATTCGTTTTTTTAGTGGTAGGACTGTTAGTGAAGACCTTGTTATAAGAAGATTACCAATGGACACATGGTTTTCTTCTAGTAATTGATATCACCTTTAACCTGGAATTGTCCAAACGTTTGGAGGAAATGTTTTATTTTAGCTTTAGAAATGTCTGCACTATGCCATTAATTTTTCCTATCATGCATTTTAGCTGAAATAATGCCCTAAATTGTGCCAATTTATGCATGTCCAAAAGTATTCCACTATTAAATTTAGAAAACAAGTTGATACAGTATAGTCAAGCTTTCGAGCTAGCTGAATTTGATCATGTAACAACATCAATCAGCAAGTACATCTTTTGACTTGTGCTAGAAAATTTTGCCTATTATGCTTATACCGTAGGCTTTCATTTGCCCACTATATTTTATGCCACCAAAAAATTATGCTTGCAAAATTTGGACATCAATGCAAATACTGGCATTGAATAATTTTCTTAAAAAAAGCACTTTAGAAATAAATTTTAATTCGGACATGTCAAAATCTTTGTTGTTCAAAATGTTAGTATACAACCTCATAAATTAGATTTATGAAAGACCCCCTGAATATATGTGGTTAAAAAACCCGCACATGCTTACCACAATAATGTACTGTATAATCAAAGTTGATGCCACTGTTGTCGTTTTCACTGCTAGATTGCACACATCAGATTGTGCTGATGTGGGGCACTTCAGTTTGTATGATTCTTTATTGTTTATAAGGTGAGCAAGACTGGAGAATTACTAGCAACTTTTTTTGACAATCCTGCTGGGACATTTATGGATGTACACATGCATCAATCAGGAAAGAATTATACGAGAATATGTCAGCGGCAGATTAGTGTGGGAGCTCAGGTGTGTGATTATTTTAGTAAATATTATTTATCTATAATGTTTTGCTAACTACAGATCTACCACTCAGCAGATTTATTTACTGAGGAATGTCATAAAGTATGGTATCCTTATTATCTCAGTGTAGTAATAAATCTTATGTTATAATTTCAGGTAACAAAAGTTTTGTCATTTCTTTTTTCTATCGCACCTAACAGCCTTGGCCAAGTTAATAAATTCTATTGGCTAAAGGTAAAAGTTCTGAGCAACATGTAGTTTCTTGGTCCTTTCAGTGGTGTTGATGTCATGATAAAAGAACCAATCAACACATTACTTTTTTCAAAGTTAGAATTTTGTTGTTAGTTGTTGATCCAACTACGGGATTTTTTTTTCATGAGGGGTATTTCGAGTATAATAACCGAGATACTTTGTATTTGTTTGCAAAGAAACATGCATGAGAGAAGGGTTGTTGCAAAAGAGTTTTTTTTGTTTTTTTGTTTTTTGTTTTTTTAACAGAATGTCTTCGCTAACAAAAAAGATTATGGAGTCCAAGTCACTGGGCTAAACACCAGGTCATCAAGAAGTCCTAAAATAACTACTGTTTCTTTTAAAAATTTTGAGACATAGATTTGGTATTACTATACAGCTGAGAGATTTTTTTAAATTCTAGATTACGCCTTGATGAGAATGGTCATTGAATGTTCCGAATAAATACAAGAAATTAATTTTACTGAATGATTGCTAATTATAGACAATCTCAAATAGAATAATCATAGGACCATACTTTTATCGTAACTGCATTTTGGCTTGTATGTTAGCTGATTTAAGATTCGGTTATATAACCACACTAGTCATTGTAGTTCTTAAGGATTATATTACATTTACTACAGGAGTTGTATTAGTTTAAGGTAAGAGATACTGACTGTTTATGTAAACTGATGGTGATCAGTTAATACATATCTACAGTATATATCTATATTAAAAGCAAGTTTTTCTTTAACTAGTTCAGTGTTATTACTAATCCTTATGAAGTGACATTTTATTCTTTTGGCAATTCTTCAGAAAGAAGTCCATTTTGCAATACTGACTGTTTTTCCAAGCCAGTAACTTCAGTTAAACTAAATTGTAGCAAAGAATTGCTTAACTACAATTATGCTGTTGGATTTACTAAAGGATCTGCGTTGATATGCGATCATCAGCATAAAAATATACACCTCAACAAAGGGACAAACAGTGATACCATGTCTCTTAATTTTTCCTGGCAGGCAAGTTTCATAATCTGTATATAATTTGCTACAGCACACTTTTTTATATCAAACTACAATATATATTTTTTCGTTCATTTTTCCCCCTTTCTTTCTATTAGTTCATGTGGGCTTATCCTTCATTTATCAGGCTGATTTTTATTTCACTTCAGCAAAAATAGAGAAGTTAGATCATCATGGTATACAAAAAAAAATTGGAATGGAAAAAAATATTCACCATTCATACCCATTTGTATTTTAATTTTACTGCAGTATTGTGATATCTATAAAAATTGTTTACATGTATGTATTATTAACTTTCAGGATCCCATTTTATTCACCGGTCACAGAAATGGAATGTGTTTTGCTTGGGATTTGCGCTGTCGTCCAGTACCAGCAATGGTAGTTAGAGAAAAAGATCATGGCTTCTCCTTTCCTACAAGTGTCGTCAAAATTCATCCCCTTATCAGTTCTCAGTATGTGGTATTGAACAGTTTGTATGCAAATGTAAGGTCACTTTTTGCAAAGTTTACAATCATAATCACATCCTTGCTACTTTGTTCAGCTGCACATGTGGGACCTGCGTGCAAGAAGGAGTGTTTTGCAATTTGAGGGTCATGTTAGTGATTACAAGACCTACTGGAGCGTAACCGATCCTTTACAATCTTTCCTTACTGCAGGTATTGTCAAATTATATGATAGAGGTCACTCAATTATGTAATGTACATAAGAAGTTTGGCTGCCTACAAAAAAGCAAGCAAATTAACTGTATCCAAAGTGAGAAAGCTAATATGACTTGTCTTCCTGAATAACTATAGCATGAGTTTGCATGCCACATGGATCCTAAAAACATAATTCCCAATACAAGAGACTTGTATTAGGCTCTTAATATCATACCAACTTGCTACATATTTCCTTAAAATCTCCACTAATGTGGTAAAATCTTTCATGGGCTACATATTCTGTCTGGAGTTACAAGCGCAACTTTTATTCTTTAACATTAAATTAGTATTTGGTGTTCATGGTACAGTAAATGCTAACACTATAAAACCTGAAATTTAAAACTGATTAATTATGTGTCTGTGTACACTTGTATTTCAGTTGGAAGTGATGGTGTCATTCGGTACTGGTCATTACAAAATGGAAACTTGTTAGGCAGCTTCAACTCTGAAACGGAAGTTGTGCAAAGTATAGCTTATAGTGATTCTTTATTGGGAAAACCATCATTGCTTGTTGCTGATGAAAATTTAATACATGTGTATACCAATTATTTGTGAAAAATTAATGATTTTCTGTTACAAGACTATAACAAGTGGAATGTAAGGATGATGAAGTTCAAGTAGTGAGTCCCCTACAAACAAATAGATTGGTTGCATAAAATCAAATACATTGTGACCAATATTGGACAAGATCTATGTAGGTCTAGTTATGCTGGTTCCACTACAAAGTGGCATTCTGATGTTACAATAGAATGCTAGGCGTATTAAACATTTTAATGTTTAGCGCAAATGGCGAGTGAGTTAGTCTTGCTATGCTTAATATGGTCAAATTTTCCGTGGTGATATATTAAACACAATGCCTTTAGATGACACTTGTCTTTCTGAACCATTCATACTGCTAGCCGAAATAAAATAACTTTCAATGATTCAGTCATTCTCAGCTGAAATAATTATAAGAGTTCGTTAACCCCTGAAGAGGATTTCAGCTAGAAGTCAAAATGTTGAGTTAAGCTTAATTAGCATAATATTGGCTGTTTGAACAAGAAAATTTGCTATTATTATAATTAATAACTTGTAGCAAAAAAAACTGTGCTATCATACTTTAGCTGCCATAAAAACTAAATCCATTGAAATATTTCTTGATGACTTGTTTAAAAAGAAAATGTTGAGAGGGTAAGAAGACAGCATCATAGCACTTCTAATATTGTCATTTGAATAGTCCCACTTTATTTTTTCAAACAAAATAAACATTTTCTAATAAACCACTGGTCATATTAGTTTGATTGCACTTCATCAGTTGGACTTAATACTAGTTCTGTCTTTCGCAAAATCTAAATTACAAGTAAGAGAACTATTGTAGTACTAAAACTTGCTGTTTGTCAAATATGTACTATTGGCAACTCTGACAGCATGGAACAGCAAGGGCATCAACCAAAACAACCCCTAACTTAACATTCGTTTGCAAACAGAACTTTGTTAATTGATGCTCTTTTGTTCCAAAGCATTGAGCTGTACTTCCTGTTCGTCTGATTCATTATATGAATTTCAGTTAATCTCGTATTCTGTTCAGTTAGTCATCTTTCTGTAATGTATATCTATCACTTGGTACTATATTGAACCATTTATAAACATTAACCTGACAAGGGTGGGTGCTGGTACCCACTACGGAAGGTTAAATTCTTAGACAGCGCTTGTAGCGACTAGCATTTTAGAAAGAGGCCTGGGATTTACGATCCCCGACCTACGACTTCTAGAAGCCCTGCAGGTGCTATCATGCACATTAGTTGAATCATCATATCTGTGTACGGGAACATGCTTGAAACTTTCTAGCTTGATCTATGCATACATCACACCTTGCTGATCACTCAAGGCCACATGAGTTTTATGCCACGCCCATTCACTTAGTGATTTTAATTTTTGTTTAATTTAGTCACAATCAGCTTTAATCGTTATGAAAATGACTTTGGTATAGCTAAATTACAAACTTCATATAACTTATGGACCTGAAATACTGACCCTCTTTAGCTGGCTGGTTATTCATACTTATTATAGTTAACCATAAAAAATTGTCCCTAATCTCAGTTAGACAGATGAAGGGACAGTGAAATCTATACAATTGCACCACCTCACCGACTTTATGAGTATTATGCAGAAAACATAGACATGGTTTTTATTTCTATAATATAATCATTACATTTATATTTTACTTACCTGAAAAAACAGATTTATTGGATAATTCTCTAACTTCAAGCAATGGAGAATGAAGTTGTTCTAGACTGTACTTCTTCTTGAAGAGGTGTGCTCTCCATTTACATGAATCATTGGAGTTAGAAAAATCATACTTTTCCTTTAATTTAACAGTACTAGATTTGATGTCCCAAGTAGCAACTATTAGTACATGCCTTTTTATATATCTAAAAAATAATAATAAAAACAAAGCAAAAAGTTGTATCACAAAGTAGTAACTGCACAAAGCTATTGAGTGTTAGATGTCTATTAAACATGAATGTAGAATTAAAAATGCGTAATTAACAATTGCAGTTGTGCACGCAATATACCTCATAAATAAATATTAGTATTCAATTCAACCATCATAAATCTTATCAGATCATTCAAAATAATTCCTTTGACCTCAACTGAGCAATCGCCAACAAAGTATTACTGTTTGGCATAAGAATGTTATGGATTAGATTTATTGAAGCACCAGAGTGAATTAGTACGAGATCAGTACTTTGATAAGTTTGCCAACGAAACGTATTTTGAAGAAAAAGTGCTCGTGAAGAATATGGGTGACAGAGATAGTCATAAGCAAAGTAAGTGGGAATGGATTATT